>Ga0351900_1106_pt1 | contig 23615 bp, 24 predicted proteins | sample BONcelHT113001D3_FD_205827 | JGI IMG/M metagenome (GOLD analysis project Ga0351900, IMG submission 205827) | Enriched cells from coal bed in the Powder River Basin, Montana, United States - BONCAT cells T11 rep1 HSBNCT.T11.300.1.D3 ...
GAGAACTCATTGCGACACGCAAGTCCGTGCCGGAGATACGCGAGCACGTCGGTGCGGATTCCCTGGGTTACCTCAGCATGGATGGTCTGCTTGATGCGGTGCAGCGCAAGAGCAACACCCTCTGCACCGCTTGTTTCAGCGGAGACTACCCCGTTCCTGTCCAGATGGGACTGGATAAGTTTGCGCTGGAGTCCGCGGCATGACAGCTCGATCACGGCGCGTAGGCGTTCTGTGCCTCCAGGGTTCGTTCGCGGAACACATCACGAAGCTCAAGGGCCTCGGGGCGACAGTCACCGAGGTGCGTCTCCCGGCTCACCTCGACAACATCGACGCGCTTGTCATCCCGGGAGGCGAGTCGACCACTTTTCTCAAGCTTATCGATGCGTTCTCGCTTCGTGAGCCCCTGCACCACGCGATCGCCGGCGGTCTGCCCGTGCTCGCCACCTGCGCGGGCGTGGTGATACTCGCCACGAGGATTTCCAGCCACAGCATGAGTCCGCTGGCTCTTGTCGACATCGCGGTATCCCGCAACGCCTTTGGCAGGCAGGTTGAGAGCTTCGAAGAGGACCTCACCATCGAAGGCATTCCTGGTCCGTCCTTCCGGGGTGTCTTCATACGCGCCCCCATCATACAATCGTGTGGCGCGGCGACCAGGGTTCTGGCCCGCATTCACGATGGCACCATTGTGGCGTGCCAACAGGGGCGCATTGTGGCGACGAGCTTTCACCCCGAGTTCGTGCCGGACGTGAGAGTACACGAGTACTTCCTGCGCATGGCGGATGGCGCGACACACAGCGCCCGCTGACAGCCTAAGTGAGCGTGTATACTGGGGCTGAGCCGTCAGGATGTCAGCGCACGTAGAGAGAGGCTTCGTACATGCAGACCCTGGACAAAGACACAGAACGGAAGACCGTCGCGATTCTGAAGGTCCTGTCGGAATCCTCAGATCCCCTCGGTTCGATAGCGATTTCCCGCGAACTTGAGAGGCACGGCGTGTTCTTGAGCGAACGTGCGGTGCGCTATCACCTCCGGATGACCGACGAGCGCGGCTACACGGAACCCATGGGGCGGGATGGTCGCGGTATCACTGCAGATGGGCTGGAGGAGCTACGCCTCGCCCTGGCGCCCGAACAAGTGGGCTTCATCATCGAGAAGCTCCAGCTGCTTGCCTTCAACACAACATTCGACCCCGTGCGCAAGACTGGCCTGGTCCCCGTCAACACATCCGTCTTCAACGCCAGAGAGTTTGGCGATGCGCTGCACGAGATGCGACTGGCCTTCGACAGCGGCCTTTGCGCCAGCAGGCTTGTGGCGGTAGCCCGTGAGGGAGAGAAGATGGGCACGCGGGTTGTACCGCGGGGCAAAGTCTCGCTGGCAACCGTCTGCGGGGTCGTCGTGAACGGTGTGCTCCTGAAGTCCTCTGTTCCCATCGAATCGCGCTTCGGCGGAGTCCTGGAACTGAGAAACGGCAAACCCCGGCGATTCGTGGCGATTATCAAGTACGATGGCACTTCTCTGGACCCCTCAGAGCAGTACATCCGCGCCCGCATGACGGCGGTGCGAGATGCCGCGGCGTCCGGCACAGGGCGTATCCTCGCCAACTTCCGGGAGATACTCGCCCCCTCGCGCGTTGTTGTGGAGAAGCGTATCGAAGAACTCAAGGCTGCCGGCCTGAATGCCGTCTACCTCCTCGGCAACACGAGCGAACCCATATGTCAGATTGAGGTTGGCATGAACCGCGTAGGCATGGTCTTGCTTGGCGGGCTGAATCCCGTCGCGGCCGCAGCGGAGGCGGGCTTCGATGTGGAGAACTCAGCAGAGAGCGGACTCATCGACTACAGCCGGCTTGTGGATATAGACCGGATCTAGCCCTGCACCTCACGCAATGCCCTTCGCGTGCTGCACCGCATTGGTGAAGAACCGGAGGCCATCGCCAGCGGCATCCAGGTTGCCGCGGCCGGTCCAGTTGGGATGCTGCGATGCTTTCGTGAACCGGTCAGGATGAGGCATCAATCCGAGGACTCGTCCTGAAGCATCCGTGAGCCCCGCGATGTCGTGATACGAACCGTTCGGGTTGTACGGATATCCGGCGGGCCGGCCGTCCGGGCCGCAGTAGTACAGTACCGGCACGATGTCGCTCTCCGCCTCCGGCGGAACGAACAGGCGCCCCTCTCCGTGTCCTACCGCAAGATCGATTCGATCGATGCCACGCGTGAAGACACACGGATTACCCGGCGCGCTACGCAGGTGCACCCAGCGGCACTCGTACTTGCCCGACGTGTTCGGCAGCAGACTGACACGCTGTCCTCCGAACGGTACGGGCAGAAGGCCCGCCCGTACGAGTACCTGGAACCCGTTGCAGATGCCCAGCACAAGTCCGCCGCGTTCGATGAACGGCACCAACTGGTCGCGCAACCGCAGTTCGAGTTCGTTGGCCTGAACCTTGCCGGCTCCAAGATCATCGCCGTAGCTGAAGCCACCGGGGATGACAAATACCTGGAAACGATCCAGTCGCGGCTCACCCTCCGCGAGGCGCGTGATGTGAACTAGGTCGCAGTCTGCGCCGGCAACCTCGAAGGCGTACGCAGTCTCGGCGTCGCAATTCGTACCAGGAGCACGAATGACAAGGACTCTAGGCTTCTTCATATGAGCTACCAATCGAGCGGCCGCTTCCAGGCCGCCTGCAAGTCGCTGACCGGCGCCTCAAGCACCGGTTGTCCATCAGTTCCCAGGAAGCTCAGGCAAGGCCCCGCCTCCACGACTCCGACTTCTGCACACGGAAGTCCGCCGAACAACGCCCGGAATGAGTCGGCCTCTCCGGGAGGGACCTCGGCAATGAACCTGCTGTTGGATTCAGAGAAGAGGACGATGTCCTGCCGCGGAATCGCCTCGCCAAGAGGGACATCGGCAATCCTGATGCTCGCTCCGAGGGCACCGGCGAACGCCATCTCAGCAGCGGCAACCGCCAATCCCCCCTCGCTCATGTCATGGCACGAACGGACCTTGCCCGCCGCGATGGCGCCCGAAAGCGCTGCCATGCAGGCCCGGGCTGTCTCGGGTCGCACGCGAGGTACACTTCCACCCTTTGCGCCAAGGAACAGGCCATACTCGGAGCCACCCAGTTCCGCGTAGGTGGCGCCCACCACAAACAGCAGATTTCCCGGCCGCTTCAAGTCCATCGACACCACCCGGCGTACGTCAGGCATGACCGCCATGGCGGACACCAGGAGAGTGTGCGGAATCGAGATGATGCGCCCTTCCACTTGAGCGAAGTTGTTGAGGCTGTCCTTGCCCGAGATGAACGGCGCGTCGTACGCCAGCGACATATCGTGACACGCATTACACGCCTGCACCAGCGCCCATAGGTTCTGCTCGTCGTCAGCACTTCCCCAACAGAAGTTGTCGAGGAGCGCTACCCTGTCCAGGCCTGCGCCGATGGCAACGAGCTGCCTCAGCGCCTCGTCAATGACTGAGGCGGCCATCCAGTACGGATCGAGGTCGCCGTAGAGCGTATTGATGCCATTGGAAACCGCGAGTCCGCGGTCGGAATCCAGCCTTGGGCGGATGACGGCCGCGTCACCGGGGCCATCTGCGTGCACGCCGACGAGGGACTTCAGAACGCTCGCCCCCTGTACTTCATGATCGTACTGCCTGATAACCCATTCCTTGCTACACACATTCAGAGAGGACAAGATGCCCAGAAGTGCTTCGGACAGCGAGGACGCAGGCCCCGGATCCTCTTCTCGCTGCAATGGAGCCGGAGCCGATGCGTGCAGCTCCAATTGCGGACGACCGTCGTGCAGGAACGACATGTCAAGGTCAGCCACGACATTGCCTTCGTATCTCAGCTCCAGCCACCCCGTGTCTGTGAACGTCCCAATCACCGTGGAATCCACGCCTTCATGGCGACATACGTCGAAGAGCTCGGCCACGGATTCCGGCGGCACTGCCAGTATCATCCGTTCCTGCGACTCTGAGATCCATATCTCATCGTATGACAACCCTGCGTACTTCAGCGGCACCCTGTCGAGGTCGACAGTCACCCCTGTGTCAGCCCCCATCTCTCCGACTGCGGAAGAGAGGCCGCCACCCCCCACGTCCGTGATGCGCCGGTAGAGATGCCGGTCGCGCGCCTGCATGAGCGCGTCAATCGTCCGTTTCTCCACAATCGCGTTGCCAATCTGGACGGCGCTCCGGGAACGATTCACTGACGTGTCGTCCAGTTTCTCGGACGCGAACGTCACACCGTGGATGCCGTCGCGTCCGGTCCTGCCACCAAGGAGCACGACCAGGTCTCCTGGCTTCTGCATGCCTCGCTGCGCGGCCCACGAGGGCATGATACCCACGGTCCCGCAGAAGACAAGTGGATTGCCCATGTACCTGTCGTCGAAACGAATCGCGCCGTTCGCCGTCGGGATGCCAAGGCGATTGCCGTAGTCCGCCACACCCGCCCTGACTCCCTTGAACACCCTGCGGGGGTGCAGAACGCCGGCCGGAACGCGATCGTAGGGCGTATTGGGGGAGGCAAAGCAGAACACATCGGTATTCAGGATGGGACGCGCACCCAACCCGGTCCCGAGGATGTCACGCACCACACCGCCAAGACCTGTCGCCGCGCCGCCGTACGGCTCAACGGCGGACGGGTGATTGTGGGTCTCCACCTTGAAGCACACCGCGTTCTCGCCATCGAAGTCGATGACGCCGGCGTTGTCCTCGAAGACCGACAGGCACCAGTCCTTGTTGAGCGCCCGCGTTGCGCGCATTATCGTGCTGCGCAGGAGGTTGTTGATGGTCTCGCCGTCCACCTGAATCTTCGCCTTGAAGGTCTTGTGGACACAGTGCTCCGACCACGACTGGGCAAGCGTCTCAAGCTCGACGTCGGTGGGGTCGCGCCCAATGCCAGAGAAATACCGGCGTATGGCCTCAAGTTCCTCGGGAAAGAAGCCGAAGGACGAAACGGTTGTCCCGCCGTTATCGGCGTTCCCCTCATCGAGTGACACATGACGGAGGGCAAACTCGTACCTTGGCTCGTTCGGAAAGGGCTCTTCGTCGGCTTGAACTACATGCTGAACGATAGGATTCAGGAGCAGTTGTGTGGTGATAAGCTCTATTTCGTCCGCCTCAGCAGAGCCATAGAGCACGTACCTCACTCCGCTGCGCGCCCGTCCACCCTTGCTGATGCCGACGTCCTGGATGCCCTTGAGGATGGTTGCCTCGAGAGGGTCGCTCACCCCACGGTTATACGTCACCTCGAGCGCACACAGCCAGGGCTCGCAACCGCGAACATGTGTCCCGTCCCATGCAAACACCTGCGCGACAGGGTCTGAAAGAAGACGGCCGCCTATCGCATCCAGTTCGGTCGGCGTCAGAGCCGCGTCGAGCCAGTACACGTCGGACACACTGACTGCGTCGATAGCACCAACGCCAAGGTCGCGAATCCCCGCGAGCACGCCCGCTTCGCGAGGGTCGTCAAGCCCGCTGCGAAATCCTACCTCTATCTTGTGCGCCATGAGCCTCCGAAGTCGACATGTCAGACGAGTCAATTACCGGTGCGCAATTCGATGAGCACCGCCACCGGTGCGAGAGCGGCCCGCGGCGTCATGTTACCACAGGAAGCGGTGCTCCGGCAGGCTGGCCCAGCCGCGTCCGGTCGCCCGGTCAGCTTCCCAGCAGGTATTTCGGAAACTCGGCGCCGACGGTCGTCATCAACCTTCCAAGTCCGCTACACATCTGGTAGGTCCGGAGGTGGAAATCGGGGCACATGCTGATGAGGAGGTACGCTTCCCTTCTCGTGAGCCCGAAATCATGTTCTAGCCAGAGAATCAGGTCGCGAATAGCCTGCTTCATCGCCTCCTCGACAGGACGATAGCAGTAGAGGGAGATGAGTGACTCGTCGTTCTCGACACGCACGTTCCTCAACCATGTGTTCTTGACCACGTCACACCGCAGGCGCACCGTTCCGCTGACCTCATTCGCAACCCCACACAACTCCCCATCGCCCTGTGACGCGTGCATGTCGCCAAAGAAGAGAAGACCGCCCGGGTTCATGGATTGCAGATACACTGTCGCACCCGGGCCAACCGCGCAGCAGTCAAGATTGCCGCCGGCCGCCATGATACTTCCAAAGCTGGTGGGAAGACTGGCGAGGACTTCATACTCCGGCGCCGTGGCGATGGTGCCGAGAAACGGCCGCGCCGGCCACCGGTAGTGATGCCCGCCATAATCGAATTCACACGAATCGAGAGTGTTCCGCACCACTCCTGTGAAAGGCTCATCCGCTTCCTCCCATCCACGCATCCCGGCGAAGTGATGCGCACGAGGGACCGTGGCCACCGAACCTGCGGTGATTCCGTTGATTTCGAGAATCTGCACCGCAAGCACATCACCCTTCTCGGCCCCCTCAATACGTATGGGGCCACATACAGGGTTGTACCAGAACGGCTGCTGATCGGTGTAGGGCGCCATGTCAGCAGGCTGGAGCAACGCTGGGTTGTCGCGCAGCACACCGTTGTAGGTGTCCTGGACCTCGGCGGTGAACTCCTCACCGGCTCGCACGCTCAGCACGGGAGGCGTTCGCGCATCGAACACGTAGTTTGCGGCGTTCCCGAAGTTCAACTCGAGCGGTACATGTTGCATGTCGCTACACCTCCCCCGGGACGCATTGTGCATGTCAGGTGTCATCCTGACAAGGCCGGCACGCTGCCGATTTCGCGTCCTTCGCCCTCTCTTGCTACACTCTAGCCAGGATGCTCTGCTGCACGTGGATGCGAATGCTGGTGGCGAACAGCTATGATCGCCAGATCGGGGATGCCGCGCGAGTGCTCGCCAAAGGCGGTGTCGTCGCGTTTCCCACCGACACGGTATACGGACTGGGCGCCGATATCCACAATCCGGCGGCCGTGGACCGCATTTACGAGATAAAGGGACGGCCAAAAGGCAGCCCGCTCCCCGTGCTCATTGGCGACATCTCACGCATCACTGACGTGGTGGATGACCCGGAGCCGTTTGCCATCCATCTCGCGAGCCTCTGCTGGCCCGGAGGGCTGACGCTTGTGGTCCCCACCAACCTCCCTCTTCCGGGGTCTGTCCTGCAGGACGGTTGTGTGGGAGTACGAGTGCCCGACGACCCTATCTGCATCCGTCTCATCGAGCGCTTCGGCGGCCCCATCACGGGCACCAGTGCAAACAAGACCGGCAATCCACCTGCCGTCAATGCGAAACAGGTGAAGGAACAGCTTGGCAGCAGCGTCGACTACATCCTTGACGCAGGCGACGCCCAACAGGCGAAGCCATCCACCGTGGTCCGCGTGGCCGGGGGCGAAGTCACCGTGCTTCGCGAAGGCGTCGTCTCCGCGGAGGCCATCATGAAGACCTGGGACGAGTACAGAGCAGCCAGACCCCGGACCCAGTGACAGATACGTTGACCATACCCCGGGAGTGCCCTAACACCCTTCCATCAGCCTAGTCGATCAGACCGCGCAACACGCCCGGGTCGGCAGTTGGTTCCGCGCACATGCTCCTCGTACACACATACGCCGTGCTTTTCCCGTGAAGCATCCCATGCCCGCGCGCCACGGGAAGGAGGGCTTCCACTTCTCTCCCCTCGTCACCAGGTGACACAAGCAACAGGAATTGGTCGGGCGCGTACACCTCGCTCGCGGCTCGCAGCAGCGCAATCGTAGCGGATGACTCAGCCTGCCCGACGACCGTCGTCACGCGCAATTCGCCACTGTAGAGCCTGTGAGCCATGAGCAGGCTCGTGTACTGGCCCGGCGCAAAAGCCACCGACGGACCAACAGCAGCGAACAATCGCTCCGCAGTAGCATCCAGGTCAACGCGCCCGGTGAGCCTCGCCGCCAACGCCAGGACCATGCCGGCCACAGCGTTGCCCGACGGCAACGCTCCGTCGTACGTGGGTCTGACGCGCACCACAAGCGTCTCTCCATGCCTGCCCGCCTGATAGAAACCTCCGTTCTCCTCATCCCGGAACAGCGCGACCATCCGGTCGACGAGATGCAGGGCCCAGCGCAGATGTTGCACGCGATGAGTCGCCTGGAAAAGGTCAAACAGTCCCCGCGCCATGAACGCATAGTCATCCAGAAAGCCGGGAACCGATGCGGTTCCATCCTTGAACGTGTGCATCAACACCCCGTCGTTCACCATTGTCGTCATGACGAAATCGGCTGCACGCGCCGCGGAATCGACGTACGCTGAGTTGCCAAGCGCCCTACCGGCACGGGCAAATGCGGTGATGGCAAGGCCATTCCAGTCGGCCGACACCTTGTCGTCGACCATCACCGGCTCCCGACTCTGTCTCGCTGCGAGCAGAGCATTCCGCGCTGTCCGCATCGTGTCTTCGGCTTCCCGGAGCGTCAATCCAAGCGAAACGGAGACGTCAGACAACGGATTGCTGAACGCAAGAACGAACGACTGTTCTTCGTCCAACGCGTCGGCAGAAACGTCCCCGGCATCACCGGGCGTGATGCGCGCAGAGGCTAGCACTATGCGCAGCTCAGTCGGGCTGAGCGCCTCTCTCAACTGCCGGACACTCCACAGGTAGTAGGCTCCCTCTCCATCGCGGGTGTCGGCATCCTCTGCGCAGTAGAATGCGCCGCAGGGCGCTGTGAGCCTCCGCCGAACATAGCTCAGGACATCGTGCACCGTTGACGCGTAGAGGGGATTACGTGTCACCAGATGCGCATCCAGGTAAGCCTCCACCAACAGCGCCTGGTCGTACAACATCTTCTCGAAATGGGGGACCGCCCAACGACGGTCGACAGAGTAGCGATGAAACCCGGAGTCCAGATGGTCGTAGACACCGCCGAGCCTCATCTCATCGAGGGTCTTCGTCACCATGTCCAGCGCCTCCGATGAGGAGGTGTCTTTCCAGTACCGGAGCAGGTAGCTGAGACGCGCCGGCGTCGGGAACTTGGGAGCGGAGCCGAAACCGCCGTGCAGCGCATCGAAGCTGCCCGCCAGTTCCAAGAAGGCCCGGCCCCACGCTTCAGCGGGGAATCCACCACCGGATGAAGGCGCCACCATTTGCCGGGTCGCCTCCACGACGCTCGTGGCGGAGCGAAGCAACTCCTCCCGCATCTTGCTGTCCCGCCACTGCTCAGTCACATACGGCAGCAGTTCGAGCAGTCCCAGCCGGCCCGGCGCCGAGTGGCGCGGGAGATACGTGCCAAGGAAGAACGGCTTGCCGTCCGGAGTCATGATGACGGTGAGAGGCCATCCGCCCTGCCCCGTCACCGCCTGCGCCATGGCCATGTATGCCTGATCAACATCCGGCCGTTCCTCGCGGTCCACCTTGACGGATACGAAAAAGGTATTGAGAAGTGCGGCCACTTCCGGCTGGCTGAACGACTCGTCCCCCATCACGTGACACCAGTGACAGGAAGAGTAGCCGATGGACAGGAAGACTGGTTTGTCCTCGTCCGCAGCTTTGCGGAACGCCTCATCGGACCATGGGAACCAGTCGACCGGGTTGTCCGCGTGTTGCAGGAGGTACGGACTGGTCTCAAACTGAAGGCGGTTCATGCCAGTGTGGCGCCGCGCGTTCCGCTCAGCGTCTTCTTCCATCGGCATCTCCTTCCGCGTCCACCCGATGCCCTGCATCGGACAGGGATGGTATCGCGGCCGTTCATCCGCGGCAGTACCGCGCAGAGTGTAGGCGATTCTGCGTCTGCGCCCAAGCGCCGGCTTCCGGCGAAGGCGGCCCTCCAGATTCCATGCACAGGCCGTGACCATCAAGCTGGTCTATAATTGCGCATCGTGAGTCAACCCGACTCGTTGGCCGCAAGAAGGCGCGCGGTGCTGCTGGTGACGTCCAGCGCTGCCTTCCTCTTTCCATTCATGGGCGCCTCGGTGAACGTGGCCCTGCCGTCGATAGGCGCCGGGCTGGACATGAGTGCGGTGGAACTGGCCTGGGTTGCAACATCGTTTCTCCTCACCAGTTCGCTGCTGCTCGTCCCGTTTGGCAGGCTTGGCGACATGCGCGGCAGGAAACGGGTGCTGACCACCGGCGTGGGCGTATACGTGGTCGGCTCGGCGCTCGCCGGCTTGTCCCAGAACGGGGCGATGCTGATTGCGGCGAGGGCGGTTCAAGGCGCTGGAGGCGCTATGCTGGCGAGTACGGCTGTAGCCATCCTCGTCTCCGCGTATGGTCCCAGTGAGCGCGGCAGGGTGCTCGGCATCAACGCCGCGGCATTGTACTCCGGCCTCTCAGTTGGCCCCGCGTTGGGAGGTTTTCTGACCTACTACCTGGGATGGAGGGCCGTTCTCCTCGTGAACGTCCCCCTGGGCGTGACCCTGTTCCTCGCAGCCCTGTACAAGCTGCCCGACCAGGCTCCGGATAGAGCAGCCAGCCGTTTCGACTGGCGCGGGTTCGCAACGTACGCGGTCTTCCTCATCGGAGGCGTGTACGGCATGACACAGCTCCCATCAGCACGCGGCTTCATCGCACTTGGCGTCGGGCTGGCCGGGTTCCTCGCATTGCTGCGCGTTGAACGTGCCACCCGGGAACCTCTCATAGATGTCGCTCTGTTCCGGTCCAATATCTCCTTCGCCATGTCCAACCTGGCGGCATTCCTCAACTACAGCGCATTCTATGCGGCTACCTTCCTCCTCAGCCTCTACCTGCAGGTAGTGATGGGGCTGCCTCCCCAGACCGCGGGTCTTGTACTGGTGTCAATGCCCATCATACAGGCGTTTGTCTCGCCTGCCGCGGGCCGCCTGTCGGACAGAGTTGAGCCTCGAGTCCTCGCCTCAAGCGGGATGGCGCTGACTGCCTGCGCGCTGTTCATCATGTCACGTTTCGACGCCACAACCTCCGTAATCCAGGTCGCAGTCGCGCTGGCGACGCTTGGTCTCGGAATCGGCTTCTTCTCCTCCCCGAACACGAATGCGGTCATGACCTCAGTCGACTCGACCCGCTACGGGGTGGCGTCCGCCACGCTGTCAACAACGAGACAGGTGGGCATGGTTTTGAGCATGGGAATCGCCACCCTGTTCCTCTCGACAAGAATCGGGGCAGCCAATGTGCATGAGGCTCCGGTCGCCCTCTTCGTGGACGCAATGCAGTCGACCTTCATGCTGTGCACCTTCGCCTGCCTTGTCGGCATTGTCGCCTCCGTATTCCGCGGCGCCATCCACAGCTCTGCCTCCTCCAATCGAGACTCTTCATGACCCGGCGGACAACGATTATGCGACGTCAATCGACCACCGTTGCGTGCGCGGACAAGTCCGTCTCTGCTATATTTCTGTCGCTTAACGGATTGGCTGCAGGAACTGAGTGATGTTCGACAAAGGCAGAAGAAGACAATCGCCACGCAGGCAGCAGTATGACGGCATACCCGATCAGGGCGCCGGGATTCCGTTCGGGCAGTCGCCCGCAGCAGGTCCGGTGCGCCGATCGACTCCAGGTGGCCCGGACGTTGATGAATACATGTACCGCAGCATCATGGGGATGGCTGGCGGAGCGCCTGCGGGTACTCGCGCCGCCGGGGGCCAGCAGCAGTCGAGAGCCGAGCAGGACGAAGCCGCGCCCGACTCCGTAATACTGCGTATCGAATTGCCGACCGCAAGAGCGGAACAGCTTCGCACGCTGGCGCGAGACCTGGATGAATCACCTCAGACACTGGCGCGGTTGTGGGTCATGGAGCGACTTCGTGACCTCGCCGCGGGACGTGCGACAGGAACCAGGTCACAAGGCACACCACAGGCAGCTACCCCACCACAGGTGATAGGACTCCCTTCTCCCGCTCCGGTCCCCGCACTGACAGTGGCGGACCTCAAGAAGCAGCTGGGCGATTCGCTGATAACCGACCCCGAAGAGCGGGCCGTGTACGATGAGACCTACACATTCCGGCAGTGGGGCCCTTACATCGCAAGCCTGGTCCTATCTTCTCGAGGACGTCGCGTGTTCACACTTGAAGACATGCGCGTCCTGCTCCGTGACGAGTTGATGGTGACTCTCTACGATACACCGGGCGCGCTTGACAGCGATCTCGTTGTACGCGATGCGGAACTCGGACGCCCGGGCGACCAGCTGCGACCGTTCGCCTGTCTCCAGCGGGTCTCCCCGGGTGTCTACTCGTATCTCGGCTTCAATCGTGCCAGGGCCATGCGCTCCGCACGGTAGTCCAGCCGCGAGTGCTGCTATCAACGCTGCACATGAGTCGTGGTGACGCAGTCTCCATCCAAGGAGGAAACCACTATGGACTGGAACAACGAACTCTCGCCGGCAGCGAGGGAGAGACTGGCACGCGTGGGCGCACTATCGGACGCGGAAAAGATTGCAGCGGCTGATGAGGCGGAGCTGGACGAAACGCTGCGGCTGTTCTACATAGACGAGGTAGACTGTGACGAGCTGCTGGCCAGCCTCAAAGCCTATGAGACGAGCGGCAAGTGGGGACTGCTCAGAACGGCTCGCGACCGGCTCCAGTCATCATTCAAGGCGGCCAGCCTTTGCATGGAGTTCACCGAGCGAGACGACGGCTCAGTGACCGTGGCCAGGGTTGAGCCGAAAGCCCCCATGCCATCATCAGAACAGGAGGGTACAATGCTGGAACTAACCGATGCGACCTTCGATGCCGCCGTGAGCGGCAATCCGCTTCTCGTGGTGGACTGCTGGGCTGCCTGGTGCGGGCCGTGCCGGATGGTGGCGCCCGTCATCGAGGAACTGGCCAAGGACTACGAAGGCAGAATCACCTTCGCGAAGCTGGATGTGGACAAGAATCGCGCAACTTCTGCACGCTTCCACATACAGTCGATTCCAACCATCCTCATCTTCAAGAACGGAAAGCTCGTCGACCAGAAGTTGGGTGCAATGCCAAAGGCAATGCTGGAACCCATCGTTGCGAAACACCTCGATGGTGGCGGCACGCCCTCGACACCACCCTCTGCCTGATCCTTCTCTGCGCCAGAGCTAGTCGTCAAATGCGAGCAGGCCGAAAAGCACGAGGCTGAGTACAGGGATGGGACTCAGCAAACCGAGTGCGGCGGAATGTCCCCGTTCGTGGGAAACACGGCCCCACGCAATTGCCCACGCCACCGCCCAGAGCACCAGCCAGATGACGATCCAGAGTGGGATCCACAACACAATCCCCGCGATGATGGCCACGAGCGATACCGCAAGCCGCCAGAAGCACGCACTGGACGCCTTGCCTGCAGCGCATACTATCCAGAAGTTGACCACGGGAACCCAACCGGCCCACCAGCCCGGCACGTGGCTCTTGCGCGCAATAATCATGAGGCACACGGCGAACCAGAGGTACATTCCCCCTGATACCCAGAGCCCCCACCCTGTGGAGTAAGCCGCCCACACGCGGTAGAGAATCGTCGAGAGATCCATACAAGTCTGCGTCTGCTGGCACTTATGCGTAGGACGAATCCACGCGACAAAGGTACAACGAGGCCGATGAACATCCGGTTGCGGGCCCAAATGACAAAAGCGCACACAACGGAGTACGAAAGGAGAGTGGCTGGGGATCCAGGATTCGAACCTGGCCTAACTGATCCAGAGTCAGTCGTCCTACCGCTAGACTAATCCCCACCGCGACAACCGCTACAGCCTGATAGCATACCATACACGCACGAGCCTGACCAAGAGTTGCGGCAGACTCTCTGTGAGTCGCATGTTCGGGCACGTCTTGTGGCCAATCCACGGTCATGAAGGTATCATAGTGTGTCAGGAACCAGTGACGTACCAACACCGCGAGGCGAGAGAAGTTGCCAGAATCGAGTGACTCAGCACACTACGAGACTCTGCAGGTCAGCCCGACCGCAGAGCCGGAGGTTATTGCGGCAGCATACCGGGCACTCGCGAAGAAGTACCATCCCGACCATTCACCTGCCCCCGACGCCATGGTACGCATGGCGCGCATAAACGGCGCGTTCCAGGCGTTGAGAAGCCGCAGCGGCCGCGTCGCCGCCGGAGACAGCGCAGTCGAGCCTCCGGCAACATCTCCGTCCCGGTTGTCTCAGGAGCGAGTGAACCCCAACGCTCCTCTAGAGGAGATTCTCGCCACCATAACACGCATGGTGCTGGCTGCGCGACAGCATGTTATCGACGAAGTGTCGAGCGATGGAGTGCCACGCGACGTGGCATCATCCCTCGTCGCCGCTGCACTCAAATCGCTCACTTCGGGCGCACCGGACTCGCGAAAGGAGCGCGCCGGCACGGCACAGTCTCAGTTTGACCCGGCCGCATCCTATGATGATGCTCTGCGGTCGGTTGTCCAGAGAGCACAGGTCATCAGGGACCATCTCACGGACGACCTTGTGAAGGACGGCCTCAATCGCGCCACGGCGCTGGAATTGGCGGACATGGCCTTCGAACGTGTGCGACGCAGGACACGGACGCCGGTCAACACCGATGTACGGTTGACTCCCGAGCGCGTGGACCTCACCGGCGCCCTTGAGGCAGGTGTTGGCGTGGTCACCGCGAAGGTGCACGCGGCGAGGCAGATGGTGATTGATGAACTCACCCGGGACGGCATTCCGCTTCGCACCGCTGAACAGCTTGTGGAAGCAGCGACCGAGGCGCCTGCGGGTCGAAAGGGCCGCGCACCCCGCTGATACGAGAGGCAATCGAGTAAACGTATGTCCGCACATGCGATGCAGATCGAGAGCAGGCTTGGAGTCGTATTTCGCGACCGCGCGCTGCTGGAACTCGCACTTGTGCATGGCAGCCACATCAATGAGACACAGGAAGCCCAGAATGCGAGCAATGAACGCCTTGAGTTTCTGGGGGACGCAGTCCTGGGCATGGTGATTGCCGAGGCACTCTACCGGGAGATGCCGGATGTGGGAGAAGGCCCCCTGACCGCCACCCGTTCAGCTCTGGTACGCCGCGAGACCCTGGCGGCGGTGGCACGCGACCTTGGATTGGGCACGTATCTGCAGCTCGGGCGTGGTGAGGCGGCCAGCGGAGGCCGGCAGAAAGAGAAGAATCTCGCTGACGCCTTCGAGGCAGTAGTCGCTGCGGTCTACCTCGACCAGGGATATCCTGTTGCACGAGCGTTCGTGCTTCGCCATCTCCAGTCCAGGATGCAGGAGCCCCTCGCCCACGGAACAACACCGAACTACAAGGCGCTGCTCCAGGAGCACCTTCAATCGAAGAATCAGCCGATCCCACGTTACCGCGTTGTCAGCGCAATCGGCCCAGATCACGAGAAGGAGTTTACCGCTGAAGCGCTACTGCACGATACAATGCTTGGACGCGGCACCGGCCGCAGCAGAAAGGCAGCAGAGACGGCCGCCGCCAGCTCCGCGCTGGCACAGTTGCTCACGAGGGAGGAATAGACCATGGGTAAACGTGACGTACAGAAGCGCGAGAACAAGAAGCCAAAGAAGGGAATCACGAAACCGACTTCGATAGTAGAGTTCGTGCCACCCCCTATTGTCGAGGTGGTCCGCAAGAAGCGTAAGGAAGAAGAGGAGGTCGAGGAGTAGTCGCTTCGAGCGGCCAGGGGGCACCTACGCCACTACCCTCGAAGACGCTCCACGCCGTGGTGCGCGGGCGAGTTCAAGGGGTGGGCTTTCGTCTATTCGTGTTGAGAGAAGCAAACGCCCGCAGCATTACGGGCTTCGTGCGCAACATGGAATGTGCTGATGGGGTTGAGGTGGTTGCCTGTGGCGAAGCATCAGTTGTGGAAGACTTCGTCGCCCGGCTCCGGATTGGGGCTCCAGGCGCCCTCGTCCGGGATGTCACCACACAGTGCGTCGGGTCAGCCCCGAGGTACCCCGACTTCTCCGTACGCTACTAGGCAGCTTCGGCTTCCACAAGCATCTGCTTCCCCCGCTCGATGAGAGCGAGATGTTCGGGCTGCTCGCCTACCAGTCTGGCAGCCAGTAGATCCACCTCGTAGGGCTCGCCGACGATTATCTTCCCGTACTGTGTAGCGGTCCCCGCATCGACATCCTGATCATAGTCGAACCGTTGCCGCGCCTCCAGAATGCCCATGTCGAATGGCAACGTGAAATACAGGTCAGCGAGCACCTTCTCTATCTCCAGGCCCTTCAGCCCCTGGTACTCCGGCAAGTCGTGCCCCTTTCGCGCGCTCAGCGGCAGGAGCCCAAGCAGGTTCGCGATTGTGAATCTCCCGCCTCCACCCACGACGTGAAACGGCGCGATGCTTATCAGGAAGTCGCTGCGCAGAACGAGGTTCGGAACCCAGAAGGTGCCGGTTGCGTAGAACTCCACAAGCGGATTCTCAAGTTCGAGGAAGATGGAGTCCTTCACGTCCAGCAGTAGGACCCTGTTGAAGTTGTACTTCAGAGACTCGTACACGGGATATATCGGAGTCCCGTTGCGGGTGCCATCGGCAATAAGAATCTCCGCGTCCGTGACCCGCCTTATGCCGGAGATGACGCTTTCGATGAGCGCGGAACTGGTGGTGACCGGATAGGGAACGCCAACGGAAGCGTGCGGTTTGATCAGCACTCGCCGCGCCCAGGCAAGCTGGGCCGGGGGATTGAAGTGGAAGCTCGAGGCTTCGAATATCGTGGCCATCGTTCTTTACCGGCCTATGTGACGTGCAATGCCGCCGCACGCCACACGAGCCTGCTCTTCACTCAGCTCTCACGAACTCACAGAGCGTTCGCACCGGGACTCCCGTCGCTCCTTTCACCGCCACTCCGCTGTCCTTGCTACTATTCGACGTACCCGCGATGTCCACATGCAGCCAGGGAACGGAGCCAGCGAACTCCGACACGAACAAGGCGGCGGTAATGGCACCTCCATACCGATTGCCGGTGTTCTTTATGTCAGCTATGAGGCTCTTGTTCAACTCACGGTACTCATCCGCCAGCGGAAGCCGCCACATCTTCTCGCCTGCGACGACCGCAGACTGCATGAAGCGCCTCGCAACGTCTTCGTTGTTACTGAAGACGCCGCTGTAGGCAGTGCCCAGCGCCACACGACACGCCCCTGTGAGGGTTGCGATGTCGACCAGCGGAGACATGTTCTCACGGATGGCGTAGCTGAGAGCATCCGCAAGCACCAGCCTTCCTTCCGCGTCGGTGCTCATGATTTCGATGGTCTTCCCGCTCATCGACTTCAGCACATCGCCGGGGCGATAGGCCCGCCCGCCGGGAAGGTTCTCAGTGGCAGGGACGAGCGCAGTCACATTGGTCTGCACCTGAAGGCGGGCAATGGCCACAATCGCCGCGAGCACGGAAGCGCCGCCCGCCATGTCATCCTTCATCTCGGCCAGTCCCTCGGACGGCTTAATGGAGATGCCGCCTGAGTCGAACGTGATGGCCTTTCCGATGAGCGCAGTCCGCGTCGATGTGGGGTCTCCGGCGGTGTAGTCGAGCCGGATGAACTTCGGTGGCTCGGCACTGCCCTGAGCCACGCCAAGAAGCGCCCCCATGCCGAGAGATACCATGTCGTCACGATCGAGGACCGTGACCCGCAACCCGTAGGTGGAGGCCATGTCCTGCGCAATCTGTGCCATGCGCGATGGCGTCATATAGTTCGCGGGCTCGTTCACCATGTCCCTGGCGAGGTTCGTTGTCTCGGCAAGAATCTCGCCCGTCCTGACAGACTTGTCCAGGGCCGTGACATCGCCCGGCTCACGGACCACGATGCGCACAACCTCCACATCCGGTCCCTCGGGCGCCTTGTACCGGGTGAACGTGTACAGACCGAGGCCGGCGCCCTCGGAGATGGCGCGTGCCGACGGAGCGGCATCCACTCCTGCGGTCCCCGCTCCGAGCAGCGTCGTTGCGATGCTTCTGCAGCCCAACTTTCGCAGGGCTCTGCAGCCCTCGGCGGCAGCATCGCGAACCCTGTCCACAGTAATCTCGCCCTGTTTGCCCAGTCCACACACTGCAACCAGTCGCGCCGGGAGCTTGCCAAGGGTGTGCAGGACCGTCACCTCGTTTGGCTTGCCCTTGAAACCCTTCGCGTCCAGAAGCGCGCCTATCGCTCCGCCCAACAGGGAATCCACAGCAACCACGGCCGCCGTGGGGATGCCAAGACGTTCTGAGTCCTCACACAAGCTGACCATGATACCGTCAGCTTGAATGGTGGTAATGTCGCCCGAAGTCACTTCGATTCTCACGTATGCATCCCCCAATCGCTTTCCGAACCAATAATTGTAGCGACTTTATGTGACGAAAAGAAGAGGTCGCATGCGACATTCCGTGAAAAGCGGGCAAATGCCTGTCCGGGTGGTGAAGAAGGGCACAAACGTCAGGCGGGTCGACTACTACCAGCGCCGCGAAGGGCGAGCGGGGCGAAGCTCATACGATTCCTTTCGCAGTTCAACAATCCGGTCGCGGATGAGCGCGGCTCTTTCAAACTCAAGAGCACGGGCCGCCAGCCGCATGTCCCGCTCCATCTGCTTCAGGAGGACGTTGAGTTCACGTGCCGTGGCCGGTTGCTCGCCGTACTCGCGGAGTGGCTCGGAAACCTTCTGAACCTGCTGCGCAATATCGCGGATTGCTTTCGACACGCTCTGAGGCGTGATACCGTGCTCACGATTGTAGGTTTCCTGTACGCTCCGGCGTCGTGATGCCTCATCTATCGCCGTCTGCATTGACACGGTGACTCTGTCTGCGTACAGAACAGCGTGGGCGCTTACGTGGCGTGCAGCCCGTCCTATGGTCTGGATGAGTGCCTCGGCAGACCGGAGGTACCCCTCCTTGTCGGCGTCGAGGATGGCCACCAGGCTGACTTCCGGGAGGTCGAGTCCCTCACGCAACAGGTTGATGCCGACCACCACATCGTAGATGCCGAGACGAAGGTCTCGAAGGATCTGAATGCGCTCAAACGTGTCGACCTCGGCATGGATGTGGTGTGTCTTGATGCCCATCTCGGCGAGATACTCACTCAGGTCTTCTGCCATGCGCTTAGTGAGCGTTGTCACCAGACATCGCTCCCCACTGGCGACCCGCCGACGAATCTCGGCGATGAGGTCGTCGATCTGTCCGGTGGTCGGCCGAATTTCCACCGTCGGCTCCAGCAGTCCCGTGGGGCGAACCAACTGCTCGCACACCTGGCGGCTTCTCGTCAGTTCATACTCGCGCGGCGTCGCCGACACGTAGATAACCTGGTTGATGCGCTCAACGAACTCTTCGAACCGCAGCGGGCGGTTGTCCAGCGCAGACGGCAGGCGGAATCCGTGATCCACGAGCACCTGCTTCCGGGCGAGGTCGCCGTGATACATGCCCCTCACCTGGGGGAGTGTCATGTGGGATTCATCGATGAACAGCAGATAGTCCGCAGGAAAATAGTCCATCAGGGTCCACGGCGTGCTGCCGGCCACCCGGCGCTGCAAGTGCCGCGAGTAGTTCTCAACGCCCGAGCAGTAGCCAACCTCAGACATCATTTCCAGGTCATAGTTGGTCCTCGACTCCAGCCGCTGAGCCTCCAGCACCTTTCCCATTCCCTGCAGCTCAGCAAGCCTCTGACCAAGCTCGACACGAATATCCAGCATGGCTGCCTGAAGCTTCTCATCGGGAGTCACGAAATGCTTCGCCGGATAGATGTCGACGTTGTCCAGTTCGGCCAGGAGCTCGCCGGTGACGACGTCCAGTTCGGTGATTCGCTCCACGGATTCTCCGAAGAACTCCACCCGGATCGCCGTCTCTTCGTAGGCGGGACACACCTCCACAGTATCTCCCCTGACACGGAATCTGCCCCTGGTCAGGTCGATGTCGTTGCGTTCGTACTGCATCCCCACCAGCATGCGCACCAGGCGCTGCAGGCCGATGGTCCGCCCTCGCACCACCGGGAAGGCAAAACCGTGATACTCCTCCGGTGAACCAAGCGAGTAGATGCAGGACACGGAAGCCACGATGACAACATCACGGCGTTCAAACAGGGACTTGGTCGCCGCGTGTCGCAGCCGGTCGATCTCCTCATTGATATCCGTCTCTTTCTCGATGTACGTGTCTGTGCTGGGGATATAGGCCTCGGGCTGGTAGTAGTCGTAGTAGCTCACGAAGTAGCCGACCGAGTTCTCCTTGAAGAAGTCCTGAAATTCGGCCGCCAGCTGCGCCGCCAGCGTCTTGTTGTGGCAGATGACCAGGGTGGGGCGTTGGACACGCGCGATGACATTGGCCATCGTGAATGTCTTTCCGCTTCCCGTCACCCCGAGCAGCGTCTGCTCCCGAAATCCGCGCTCCAGCCCCGCAACGAGACCCTCGATGGCCTCCGGCTGGTCGCCCATCGGACGCAGGTCAGAAGTGATAGTGAACGGTCTGTTCATCGCCAAATCACAAAACGCAGCCGGCGGACGGGGCAGTGCGGACTTGTCACCGGCTGGACAATGCCTGGAGAGCCTTCCTGATACGCTGTTCCAGCGGCACCCCATCGCTGGAGTCCACTTTCCTCGCAGCATCCACCGCCTCTCGCGCCGTATACCCGAGAGCCGTGAGTGCTTCCACAAGCTCCGCGTCCCCGAGATGCCCACCGACACTCTCAGTCCCAACGTAGCTCTCCATCTTCGATGAAAGGTCAACACAGAGGCGCGCGGCGGTCTTCTTGCCCACGCCGGGAATCTTAGAAAGCAGAGCGGTGTCGCCGCTCACTATCGCGCAGGCAAGTTCGCCGGTTCTTAGAGCTCCCAACAGACCCAGCGCCACTCGCGGTCCGACTCCACTCACGGACAGAAGGTCGAGAAACAGGGCGCGCTCTTCCGCGGCCCCGAATCCGTAGAGGACAGGGTTCTCATCCCTTATCAGGAGGCAGGTGTGCAGGACTGCGTTCGACCCCACCACACCGGCATCGTCAGCCGTCCTGGTGGACGTCTTCACGAGGAATCCGATGCCGCCCACATTCAGGACAACATGGTCCACGCCTCTGGAATCAACTACGCCTTCCAGAAAGTGAATCATCAGCGTCCCGACGCGAGCCGCCGCTCCACATGACGCGTCTGCAGGTGGCACAGGGCCACCGCGAGAGCGTCCGTCGCATCCAGGCTCTCGTCCAGTTCCTTCAGCCCCAGTTGGAGCATCACCATTGCACGCACCTGAGCCTTATCACCCCGTCCATACCCGCTCACGTGACTCTTCACCTCGGCAGGAGAATAGTACGACACAGGCGCGCCGGCCCGAGCCGCCGCGAGAATGGCGAGCGCCTGGGCACGACCAACCATGAACGCCGAACGCACGTTCACGCCGGCAAACGGTTCTTCGATAGCTACCTCATCAGGCCGGAACGACTCGATGATTTCACACACGCCATCAAACAGCGTACAGAGACGCCGTTCGACGGGCAGTCGCGGGGACGCCTTCAAGACGCCACACCCAACGAGAGTTGTGGAAGCCCCGCCATCGACAACGCCGTATCCGAGCAGGACGGTACCGGGGTCGATGCCGAGCACACGCATGGTGCTACGCCTGTTCAAGCCCCTGTAGTGCAGAATCGGAAAAGTCCGCGTTGGAATAGACGTGCTGCACGTCGTCGAGTTGCTCCAGTTGGTCGAGAAAGGACATCACCTGTCCAGCCTTGGAATCCTCCATCATGATGGTGGTCTTGGGCACCCGGGACACCTCGGCGGACACCACCGTGAAGCTTGCCTCCAACGCCTTGCGCACATCCTCCATGCGCCCTGGCTCGGTGTACACTTCGACGTAGTCGCCGTCGGTCTTCACATCCTCCGCGCCGGCGTCGATTGCCTGCAAGGCGATGTCATCAGCACCCCCCTCAGTTGCATCGATGGTGATGACACCGCGGGTGTCGAACAACCAGGCGACACAGCCCGTCTCCCCCAGACTCCCCCCATGTCTCGTCAGGGTGCTCCTGACCTCCTGAACCGTCCTGTTGCGGTTGTCCGTCAGTGCCTCGATGAGAACGGCGACACCGTTGGTGCCGTACCCCTCGAAGACGATTTCAACGAGGTTGGCTCCTTCTCCACCGCCAGCGGCGCGCTTGATGGCCCTCTCGATATTCTCGGACGGCATGTTGCTGTCCTTGGCCTTCTGCACCACCAGCCGCAACTGGTAGTTGCTCTCCAGGTTGCCGCCGCCTGTACGCGCCAGAAGCATGATTTCACGCGTGAGCTTCGTGAACACGAGGCCACGCCGGCTGTCAGCAACGCCTTTTTGCCGCTTGATCTGTGCCCACTTAGAGTGTCCAGACATATTTCAACCTCTCAGAGAATTCTATCATCGTTGGCCTCATCCGCGCAGGGCGGACAGGAGCTACAGCGCCACTTCGCGCCCGAGACGGAAGCCAAGTTCAAGCGCCCGCGTGTTGAGGTCACGGAATCGCGCCGGCGACCCATCCAGCACCGCGTCGGTGAATGCCTCAACGGTCGCCATTCCTGTGGCGCCGACCACGGCGGCCAGCATCACGATGTTGGCTCCGACAGTCGTGCCGAGGTTCGTCTCGGCAACCTGCGTGGCTGCAATCGCCACGTGCCGCTGCAATGCGCTTGTGTCGGGCTGCACCAGCGAGTCATCGAAGAACACCAGGCCGCACGGGCTGGCGGTCCAGCTCAGATAGCGGTTGTACGCCGACTGCGAGAAAGCCACGAGCACATCCGCCTTCGTCACATAGGGGAATGCGATGGCGTCATCGGACAGCAGTACCTCGGAACGGCATTCTCCGCCCCGCGCTGCGGACCCATACGAGCTCGTACCGGACACCTGCAGCCCCTGCCGGAATCCGGCTGACCCCAGCAATGCGCCGGCGAGCACCACTCCCTGGCCGCCGAGTCCGCACAGGAGCACCTGCTTCGCTTCACTCATCGCCGAATTCACCTGTCACCAGTCTCATCCTGTCTCCGCGCTCCGAGCCAACACCGGCAGCCTCGCGGGGGATTGTCATCGCTTCGACGAAAGCGTAGGCCTCCTTCACGCTGTCTTTGCGGTTTTGCCGCCCGAACTGCGTGGGACACGGCGAGACCGCCTCCACAAACGTGAATCCCGGGATTTCAATCGCCCTCTTGATGGCCGACACCAGCTCCGGCCCCTGTGTCACCAGATACCGCGCCGCATAGCGGGCGCCGGCCGCGCGCACAAGCGCGCACAGGTCAAAGGGTCGATTGGGGTTTCCGGCCGCTGTAGTGTGGGTTGTCGCGCCGAGAGGAGTGGTCGAACAGACCTGTCCGCCGGTCATGCCGTAGTTCATGTTGTTGGCGCAGATGACTGTTATGTCACTATTACGACGTGCCGCGTGAATCAGATGGTTGCCGCCGATGTCAGCGAGGTCGCCATCGCCACTCACCACAAGGGTCGTCAACGCGGGGTTGGCCAGTTTGGCTCCGACTGCGAACGGGATTGCCCTGCCGTGCAGGCAGTGCAGGGTATCGCCGTTGATGCACGGGCTGGGTATCCAGCCGCCACAACCGATGCCGGACACAAACAGGAGACCATCAATATCCAACCCCATCTCGTCGATGGCGGTGAGTAGATGCCGCAACACGAGCCGGTGACCGCAACCGGGACAGAACGGCAACGTGACGCCGGGACGGAGGAATCTCCTCCAGCCATCGCTCATGCCAGTGCCCTCCTCATCGCATCAACCAGCACCGCAGGATATATGACAGTACCATCCATCTGGTTGAACGGCACCACGCCACATCGCACGTGAGCCGTCACCACGTCGACCATCTGACCGAGGTTCATCTCGGGCACCACGATGGTGCGAACCCGCC
>Ga0351900_1101_pt2 | contig 23395 bp, 21 predicted proteins | sample BONcelHT113001D3_FD_205827 | JGI IMG/M metagenome (GOLD analysis project Ga0351900, IMG submission 205827) | Enriched cells from coal bed in the Powder River Basin, Montana, United States - BONCAT cells T11 rep1 HSBNCT.T11.300.1.D3 ...
CTTTGGCATTCTGGTAGAGGGCGCGTTCGACCGCCTCGAGTTTCCGGAGCATCTGGGCGTTGCCGATGAAGTACTGGTTGGCGGCCTCATTGACGAGCTTGATGGCCTGAGCTTCACCTTCGGCGGCCAGGATCTTGGCCTGTCTAATGCCTTCGGCCTTCTTGATCTCGGCTCGCCGCTGGCCATCGGCCTGTGTCTCCACCGCGGTGGCGAAGTCGATGGCGGCGATCTTCTCGTTCTCAGCCTTGACGACCTTGTTCATGGTCTCTTGCACGTCGGCGGGGGGGTCGATCTCCTTTAGTTCGGTGCGCAGGATCTCGATACCCCAGCTGGCCGTCTCCTGCTTCAGCGTACTGCGGAGCTCCTCATTGATCTTGCCGCGCTCGCTGTTCGCCGACTTCAGCGTGAGCGTTCCTATGATGTTTCGGAGGGTCGTGCGCGCCAGGTTGACGATCTGAAAGGAGTAGTTCGCCACGTTGTACTGGGAGGCCTTGACGCTCTCCTCAAAGGCTTTCACCTTGAGATACACCTGGGCATCGACCTTGGCGTTCAGGTTGTCGTTGGTAATGATGGTCTGTGGGGCCGCTTCCACCAAGGTCTCGCGGATGTCCACCTGAAACATCCTCTCCACAACCGGAATGATGAGGTGGAAGCCCGGGCTGGCATAGCGGTTGTACTTGCCGAAACGCTCCACAAGGCCACGGTGCGTCGGTCGCACTATTCGGATCCCCAGTGCCACGATCACAATCAGCACGACTACGATCGCAACGATAACTATCCAGCTCATTCGAGCTCCTTCCAGCTTTCGGCAACGATGGGGCTGTTAGGTCTTCGCTCATAGTAGAGCGGGGTGAAGGCGCCGTCAAAGACATTGGTGAGAGAAGGACAAGAAAGGCCACTCGGTCGCGCGGCCATCACGGGGCACGAAGGATACCACGTCAGAGACCCTTCGCTCGGTCATTGTTCCCGACAGAGGGCCCGACCTGCTCGGAACGAGCGCTGCGACTCCACCCCTTGCTACACTGAGTGGCAAACGACGCGGAGACAGGCTTCTCGGATGCTCGTCTTGATAGTGGAAGATGACCCCTCGCTCGGCGAGGTGATTCGGCTAGGTCTGGAGGCTGAAGGCTTTCGGACCGAGTCGGCGTCCCGCGGAGACGAGGCCCTGCGGGTATTCGAGGCGGCGGGGCCCGATCTGGTGCTGCTCGATGTCATGCTGCCGGGGATGGACGGTTTCGAGGTGTGCCGAACCATCAGGCACGTGTCGCTCGTTCCCATCATCATGCTCACGGCCCGCACGTCGACGGTCGACGTGGTGGTGGGGCTCGAAAGTGGGGCCGACGACTACCTGACCAAACCCTTCCAGTTCCCGGAACTGATCGCCCGCATCCGGGCGGTGGTGCGAAGGAGCGAAGCGGCTCAGAGCAGAGCGACCGAAGAAGCGTCTGGCTCAGGCGCGTCGGTCTCGACTACCGAGGTGCTGGAGCTGGGTCCGCTCGTCCTCTATCCGGCCGCGTATTCCGTCTCGCGCAATGGTGTGGATCTACGGCTGACCGCCACCGAGTTCAGACTGCTCCTTGAGCTTGTCCGCCACCGCGGTCAGGTGCTCTCGCGCGACCAGCTTCTCGAGTTGGTGTGGGGGTACACGTACTTGGGCGACAGCCGTCTGGTCGATGTGCACATCCAGAGACTGCGTGCCAAAGTGGAGGATGATCCGGCCGATCCGGTCCTCATCCAGACGGTACGCGGGGTAGGCTATAAGGCGGCCCGATGAGCGCCCGCCGGCCAGGTCGGGGCGTCCCTCCCCCGAGCGACCATGAGCAGACAGACACCCCGCTGGGTGACCGGGCTTGGCGTCGCCGTCAAGTCTTCGTGCCGCGTCTGCGCCGCCGGTTGGCGTTCGCGTTTGCCGCCGCGATCGCAGTGACCAGCCTGGTGATGGTGGCGGGCTCGTACGTCCTGCTGAGGGCTGCGCAGGATCGGGACGCTCTCGAGGGAGCACTCGCCCAGTCCCGCTTCAACCTTCTGCTTGCGCAGTCCCTTCTTCCCGCAGACCCTGTGGAGGGTGATTTTCGCGGCCTTCTGGCGGCCCTCGCCATCAGGGGCGACTTCGAGGCTCTCATCGTCGACGGAGGTTCCACGTATGTCTCCGGCCCGCAGGTGTCGCGGGCTCTGGTCTCAGCAGATCTCGTCCGCGGGGTGCAGGAGGGCCGCCTCGTGTACCAGGCGGTCGACATGATGGGAGCGGAGACCCTGGTAGTGGGTGGACGGGCACTCGATCAAGCCACGGAACTGTACTTCTTCTATCCTCAGGCCGAGAGACTGGCGGCTCTGGCTCGAGTGCGCAATGTGCTCATCGCCCTGGGCATTGCGCTCGCCGCTCTGGGACTGGCGACCGGGAGGTGGATTGCCCGTAGCATGCTTCGCCCGGTGGGGCAGGCCGGCAGGGCTGCGGCGCGCATGGCCGGTGGGGATCTCGACGTGCGGCTTCCCGAGAGTTCGGACGAGTTCGGCGCGTGGGCCGCTTCCTTCAACATGATGGCCGACAGCCTACAGACCAAGATCGCAGCCCTCGAAGAGGCTCAGGTCAGAGAACGGAGGTTTGTCTCCGACGTGGCCCACGAACTGCGTACTCCCGTGGCGGCACTGGTGGGCGAGGCATCTCTCATCGAGACACGGCTTCGGACCCTACCGGGGGGAACGCTGCCTCCCGATTCCCGGCGGGCCTTGGAGCTGATCTCTGTCGACATCGGTCGCCTTCATCGGCTCATCGAGGAGCTGCTCGAGATCAGTCGCATCGATGCCGGAGCCGCCGAGATCGAGTGGACCGAGACAAACGTGGTGGAGTTCCTGGGAAAGATGATGGAAGTCCATTCCTTCGACGACGTTCAGCTGCAGGCCACCCGGGATATTGAGGGTCTCGTGATGCTGACCGACAGGCGTCTCTTGGAGCGGATCCTTCTCAACTTGGTAGGGAACGCACGCAAGCATGGGCGCCCTCCGGTGGAGATCGAGCTGGGTGCGGAGCGCGAACGGGAAGATGGACGGGTGTGGATCACGGTTACCGACCACGGCGTCGGCATAGCGCCGGCCGACCTCCCCCATATCTTCGACCGCTTCTACAAGGCCGACCCCAGCCGATCGGCATCGGGCGGAAGCGGTCTTGGTCTCGCCATCGCGTGGGAGACGGCGCGCCTCCTAGGTGGGAGCCTCTCGTCCGAGAGCGGAGTGGGCGATAGCGCTGGCGCCCGCTTCACACTTCGACTACCTGTTCGAATCGTTGCAGACAGTGACACGATCGTTACAGATGCGTAGGGAAGACGTGATAGCCACGTGAGAGGGTGGAAGCAGCCGAAACGTGATGACCACGAAAGGAGGGTCCATGAGAGGACATAGCTCAGGGGATACCCGCGAAGCCTTGGCCGGCGGATCCGGACGGCCGGGCACCGCACCCACCATCCTGCTGCTCGCGGTGCTCCTGGTCACCTCTGTCCTGCTTGCCGGCGGTTGTGGAGTCGGCGGCGGAGTAGGAGATGCCGGCCCGGTGGGGGACATCACCTCCACTACCGTCGACCCAGGATTGGGTTCTGCCACGACGACGACCACGATACCTTCGGGTACTACCACTACCGTGATGACGAGCGATACGATCACGATCTCGGTCTACTTTCCCCAGACCGATGAAAGGATCCGGCCTGTGCACCGAGTGCGTGCCGCCACTCAAGAAGTGGGTGCGGAGGCCGTCCGGGCTCTGCTCGAGGGCCCAACCGGTGCCGAGGAGGAGGCGGGCTTCTCGAGCGCCATACCGCCGGGGACCACCTTCTTGGGGCTGGCAGTCGCCAACGGAGTGGCAACCGTCGATCTCTCTCGGGAGTACGCGTCCGGGGGAGGCAGTCTTTCCATGGCCATGCGCTTGGCGCAGGTCGTTTTCACCTTGACCCAGTTTCCCACCGTAGACGGCGTGAGTTTCAAGCTGGACGGGCAGCCGGTAGACGTATTCGGCGGAGAGGGCATAGTGCTCGACCACCCGGTCTCGCGGAGCGACTATGAGGAGTTCTCGCCGGCCGTGTTGGTGGAGTCACCCGCGTTCGAGGACGAGGCGCGGAGCCCGCTGCGGATCTGGGGCACGGCGAACGTGTTCGAGGCTGTGTTCCACGTGGAACTGGTCGACGTGGAGGGCAGGGTCATAGCGGCGGAGAGGGTGATGGCTACGTCCGGGACCGGCGAGCGCGGCGACTTCGATGTGACGGTGCCTTTCACGGTTGGGGTCGAAGGGTTCGGATCACTGAAGGTGTTCGTGGATTCGGCCAAGGACGGCTCCCGCATCGACGTCACGGAGATCCCCCTTTACCTGACTCGTTAGCACCGACTCGGCAGCGAGAGGGAAGTGGGGCCGACCGGCTCGGCCCCCGTTGCGACCTGTCGGCCCCCATTGAGCTGCCCCCTCACGAGCCACCGTCCCTATTTCATGAGTGCGACCCAGTCGGTGCGGGAAAGCGGCCCACCGATGAGAAGGCCTTCCCCTCCGAGGCTTGTGACCGCCTGGCCGTCGAGTTTGAGTTGTACCTTGCCGACCGTAGGGAACTCCGTCAGCGTGTAGACAAGCTGCCCAAGACGGAGGTACATGGAGAGGCTTCCGCCCCCCGAAGCGAAGCTCTTGGAGAGATCGACGGTTGCGACGCCGCCCTTGATGCTCAAGCCGTTCAGTCTGACACCCGCCGGGATGGCGCTTGCCATTCCTTGGGCCACCTCGGCGCCGGCCGGCCCCTTGAGTAGATTTGTGACGGCTGCCGCCCCTATCGCCTGCGTGGCGGGCACCTGGCGCTGGGTCGCCACCAGCCTCTCACCTTGTACGAAGTAGACTTTGAATGTCGAGTATTTTGGAGCCACGGCAGTTGTAGGGGTGCCTATAAGGCGCTCGTAGCCGGACCGAGTGAGGGAACTGCCGATCATGAGCCCCTCGCCACCCAGTGTGGTCACGTCCTTGCCGTCGAGGCGCAGCCGTAGGCTGTCGACGGTCGGGAATTGGGTGAGCGTGTACACGAGCTGCCCGAGGCGCGTGTACATCGAAAGGGTGCCTCCACCGGAAGCGAACGTGCCGCTCAGGTCTGCCGTCGCAAGGCCGTCCTTGATCGAAAGCCCTTTGGCAGCGGTGCCCTGCGGTATCGTGGATCCGAACCCGTTCGCCTTTTCAGTGACAGTGGGCCCAGCCAGCAGAAGCTTCAGCGTGGCGGCTCCGAGAGCCTCTGTGCGCGGGATCTCCCTGGTTACGGGCGCGAGGGCTTCACCCTTGACGAAGTAGAGCTGAACCTTCACCGTGCCGGCTCCTGCCGCCGTCTTGTGTGCCGGTGAAGTGGTGGGCTCGCTGCTGGAAGCCGCCGAGGGCTTTGTCGTGGTCGTAATGCCCTTCGAGCTGTCAGCGTCAGTCGATCTGAGGGGCTCAGGTGCAACGGTGGTGGCTGTCGAGCCGCGCGCGTCGACGGAGCCGGCCGCCGCGGTTGCGGGGGGCGTCGTGGGTGTTGAGGGCGTCGCCTGGACGGCTGCTCTCTCCTCCGTGGTCCTTCCGGCCCGGCCCGCTACACTCGAGTCCAAGCCCCAGATGAGTAGCAGCGCCACGAGGCCGAGAGCCAACAATCCCGTGACTGCCACGATCCTTCTCCTGCGTATGTTCCCGGCCTTGCTCTTCATGCGTACCCCATTTCCTCCGTATGCCCTTACGGCTCAATGATCCCGCGGAAGGGTTGCGGAGCGGTCAAGGGGAGGTAACCGTTGCGTTACAAGAGATCGCCCGAAGCTCGTCGTTCCTGCCTTGCTTCGATCCGACTACTGGGCCTCCTCGACCGGAACGGGGAAGGTGTTCACGATGTCGGTGATGATCTTCTCGGCGGTATGGTCGCGCAGGCGCGCTTCGGTCTTGGCGATCAGCCGGTGGGCCAGGGTAGGCACCGCTAGGCGCTTGACGTCGTCGGGCAGGACATGGGTACGTCCCTGAAAGGCCGCCGTTGTCTGCGCGGCTCGGTACAGACCAAGGGAGGCACGTGGGCTGGCTCCCAGCTTGACATCATCATGCTTTCGGGTGGCTCGCACCGTACTCACCATATAGTCGCGCACCGACTCGTCGACGTATACGCGCCGGCAAAGCTTCTGGAGGCCGAGAAGCTCCCCCGCTCCGGTAACCGCCTCGAGCGAGTCGAGGGGGTTCTCCTCACGGAAGCGCGACAGTACCGCCGTTTCCTCGGTTTCGGAGGGATAGCCGATTTCCAGCCGGAGGAGAAAGCGATCGAGTTGCGCCTCGGGCAGGGGAAAGGTGCCCTCCAGTTCGATGGGGTTCTGCGTGGCCATCAACATAAAAGGACGCGGCAGGTTCACCGTCTGCCGGTCGACGGTAACCTGCTGCTCCTGCATCGCCTCGAGCAACGCCGACTGCGTGCGCGGAGTGGCGCGGTTTATCTCGTCGACCAAGACGATGTTGGTCATGATCGGCCCGGGACGAAACTCGAACGTGCCGCCCGCTTGGTTGTATATCTCGACGCCGGTGACGTCGGAGGGCAGCAGGTCGGGCGTGCATTGAATGCGGCGGAAGTCGCAACCCAGGGATCTCGCCAGCGCCCGTGCAAGCATGGTCTTACCCACTCCGGGCACATCCTCCACTAGGACATTGCCCTCGCACAGCAATGCCACCAGCATGAGCTCAGCGACCTCGTGCTTGCCTACGATCACTTTGCCAACATTGGCGATTACGCGGTCTGCGACCGATCTGACGTGAAGCGCCTCTTCCTCAGTGATCTGCCCGGTACGTGTCTCCATATGCCTTGACTCAGTACTCCTTGTGGCTTGCTGCATCACTGTCGGCCACGGGCGCGGCTCGACGCGTGAGCCTGCGCCGGCTTTCTTTGAGATCGTGGAGCTCGGCCTCCGTCGGTGGACGTGCTCCATACCTCGCTCTCACGTAGCCCTGGGTTATTAGCGCTACATCCGCGCGGTAGGCGGGTAGCGCCACGCACAGCACCTGCTGATACTCGAAGGGCGTCTGGGCCGTGTCCCGCGGGTGTCCAGCCTCTGCTCCCCAGCGTAGCATGTCGACGTAGAGCCGGCGTACGGACGTTGTCTCCGCGGGCTCATGATGCGTTTCCTTTCTTCCTGTCACGAAGGCGGTGATGCGGACGAGCCAAGAGAAGACGTGTCTGAACAGCCGCAGGAGATCGAGGCGGAACGCGCCCGGCAGCGATTCCATTTCGGCTCTGCCGCCGTTCGCTTTCTGGCGCATCCATCCGAACAGTTGCGAGGCGATCCGCCCAAGCGCCAAGAGCAACAGCCCGGCCACCAGTATGCCGTATATGATGCGCCCGGGGCGCAGAATCCAGTTGGGAAGCCCTAGGGAGAAGCTCTCGCCCCCGTCCTGCGCGAGCGTGGTTCCGGTAGTGGAGGCGGGTTCCATCTCGAAAGAGGTCGACCCAAAGAGGCCGGCCAGCGCGTCGAGCAGCCGTTCGAACAGCTCCCACCCGGAGCGGATCCCTCGAGCGACGAACTGCATGAGCTCCGGAGTGAACAAGACCCCGGCAAGCAGTCCCACAAGGAGCACGAGGCCGACGCTGGTGAGAAGCATTCCCCACCAGGGGCCGTACCGCAGGGCGAAGAGCCACCCACCTTCGTCTTCCGTGTGGGCGGAGGCCGCTCCAACGAGGCCCAAGCCGACGAATACCACGGCCGCAGGAATGGCGCCTGGCTGATCCACGTCCAGCATATAGCCTATGAACAGGACGGCTGCCAGTATCATTAGGCCGATTTGGAACTCCGCCACCGCTGTCGGGAAGTCAGCCTTCGCATTCGCGAGACGAGCACCGAGCCACCAGAGCAGAATGCTGCTCAGGCCCACAAATACCGTCGGCTCCACTCTGTAGAGGATCGTGGAGAATTCTTGGGCAACGGATATCAGCCAGGAAGCATCGGTGAGGCTTACATGCGGATAGAGCCAAACCTTCAGGATGAGCAGGGTTGCCACGGGCCAGACGAGCCCGTTCAAGACGGTTGCGGTGTGCCGCGAGAGTCCTGCAGCTCGGAGCCCCACAGAGAGGGTGAAGGACACGGCGAAGAAGAGGAGGAGTAGGGGGATGGAAACATCTACCCGTAGGACCAGCGTGGCGGCGCCGAGGAGCATGCACAGCCAAGTGAGCTCCATGCCCGCGATGGCTGTCGTGACCATCACGGTGCGCGCCCGAACCATTAGGCCACCTCGGCTTCGCCGGGAGGAGTTGCCCCGGTGGCCCCGCGCGCCAACAGAGGCGAAGCGTATTGGGCGGCCGGCCGGCGCACGTGGTGCCACTGCACGCCGGTCATGCCGGACTCGCGGCTCTGCTCGCCCAATTGGAGGACCAGTACCCGCCTTCCAGTTCTCCGGAGGTCTGCGAGCGTCACTTTGAGGGCCGCCGGCACGGTTCCTACTACCAGCGCGATTGTGCCGCCGAACCCGAGCTCGATACGCTCGCGTTCGAAGAAATCGATGAACGGGCCATCGGCCTCCCGCGTGGCCTTGGCGAGCGCCTCCAGTATGACCGCGAGCTGGTCGACGCCTCTGCTCGGCGCGACGCGCGCCGAGCGGCCGGTGTCGGCCAACCGGGAGTTGGTGAAGAGTCCCGTTTGCACGTTCCTCTCCAACAGGTGCCTTGTCACTGAGGCGGCCGTGCTGATGGCGAGCTCGAGATCGTCGGGACTCCCGTCCGCGAAGGTGTCAACGGCCAAGAACACGGCCACTTTGACGTCGGTGGTGTACTCGTAGAGCTTCACCTGCAGCGTCCGCCTGCGCGCGCTCGCCTTCCAGTGAATGCGACGTGGGCTGTCGCCGGGCGAGTATTCTCGCACTCCCGTCAGGCGTGAAGGGTCATCGAAGATGCGAAGGTCTGACTTGGCGTCGCCCAAGTGGGAGAGAGAAGGTATGCCGAGCTCCGTAAGTGTGTAGATGCGGGGATAGATGAGGAGGTGATCGGTCTCGGTCTGCGCGGACGTGCGGCGATGAAGACCGAAGATGTCGCCGGAGGTGATGGAGAGGGGGCCGAGCGTGTAATAGCCGCGGGTCGAGCAGTGCAACTGGTGGGTGAAGACCGCAGCCGAGTACCACAGCATAGGTGTGGACTGACACAAGGATACATAGCCGGGCCGCTCGGTGAGCTCCAAGGAGGTAATCGGCATGAGAGCGGTCGGTAATTCGTCGCGCATCTCGATCCAAGGCAACGGCAGCAACTTGCCATTGACCAAGCGGAGCGTCATCTCGACTTCTTCGCCGGGAAACACCCGCCGCTCGCCCAGTCGGCGTTCGCAAGTCACGGCCTTCAGGCAGAGAAGGCCCCAAAGCTTGGCGAGCAGACCCGCCGATAGCGCAAGCCCCAACAGCACTACGAGGGCCGCGTAGCCGGCCCAAGCTGCGCCCACCAGGGCCGCGAACACCACGACCAGCACGATGTTGTTCAGCAGAGGATTGGCGGGCCTGCCCATGCGGGCCCGATTGTACCACCGGGAGTTGGACGGAAGAGAAGAGGGACACCTTGCGGTGCCCCTCTTGGTCAGTTTGAATCTTTCGACGCGGCAGTTTTATGTCATGCCGAGGACTACAGTAGGGAGCCCCCGCAGCAGTGGGCCACCCTGGGAATCATGAATCTCTTCATAGACACCTCCTTGGGTTGACTACACCACCATTATAACACAGACTATTATACCTTGGGGGGTATTCGTCCGTGCGCTTGGAATAACTCGCGGTCACTATTACGCCTTTACGATCTCGAACGAAAGCTGACCGTCGTCGTATTCGAGCGTGCGAACCGACACGGCCATACCGATCGCGAGATCGGCGGTGTCGATGTCTTTGGAAAGACGGGCGAACAGCTTCAGCCCGTCGGGGAAGTCGACCAGCCCCATGGTGTACGGAGTGTCGGCCTCGAACCCAAAGGGTGCGTACATAGCCGTAGTGAAGGTCGCAAGAGTGCCTTCGGTGGGCATGTCGAACCAGTCGACGTCGTCGGAGAAGCAGGTAGTGCAGTCACCCCGAGGCGGGAAGAACTTGTCGCCACACTCTTTGCAGACCGTGCCCTTGATTTTGCCTTCCGCAAGGAAGTCAACGAACGGCGCCACCTTTGTGGCGGCGATGAAGCTCCTGCGGCCGAATTTCTCGAAACCCATTGTCTACCTCCCCAGAATCGTGACGTTGTTGTACAGGCCAACGCCACCCACGTTGTGGACGAGGCCAATCTCCGGGTCCTTCACCTGCATGGGACCGGCTTCCCCACGCAGCTGCAACACGATGGTCCTCATCTGCGAGCCGCCGGTGGCCCCCACCGGGTGACCCTTAGACAGGAGGCCGCCGTCCACGTTCACGGGGATTCTGCCCTCTTTGTACGTTTCTTTGGCGCGGATGAGCGCCTTACCATCGCCGACCGGGGCGAAGCCGAGTGCTTCGTAGGCCATGATCTCGGCGATAGTGAAGCAGTCGTGCACCTCGGCCACGTCTACGTCGGCCGGGGTGATGCCGGCCATCTTGTAGGCTTCGGCTGCCGCGAGATGTGGGCCCTGCAGGCCCTTCGCGAAGTCGGGGCGGCCGGTCATGTTGACCGCTGCAGAGGCTGCGCCCATGCCCATCAACCATACCGGCTTCTGGCTGAGGGACTTCGCCCTCTCGGCGCTCGCCAAGATAACGCAGGAGCTGCCGTCCGCATTCGCGCAGCAATCGCCCACCCGAAGCGGCGAAGCCACGGGGCCGGCCATTCTGGCATCGGGGTTGGTGGCATCGAAGTCGGCCTCGCTCACGCCCTTCCGGTATACGGCCCTCTCGTTGATCTGGCCGTAGGTTCCGGACTTGATGCGCACCTTCATGAGGTCGTCGGGGGTGAGGCCGTTCGCGGCCATGTACGCCTGCGCATACAGCGCATAGTAGGCGGGCATCATGGTGCCGAAGGGCGATTCCCACTGGATATCGGCACCGCGGCCCATGCGCTCCTGTGATTCGGCCGAGCTGATCTCGGACATCTTCTGGAAGCCGAGCACAACGACGAGGTCGTGAAGTCCCGACTTGATGAGGCCGTACCCCACCTTGACGCCCATGCTGCTCGACGAGCACACAGTTTCGAGGTAGAAGGTGGGCTGAGGTACCAGGCCCATGTACTCGGCCAGCACACCTGCCGGAGACCGTTGTTTGTCGTATTCCGGGGCGGAACAGAAGATCGAAGCGTCCACGTCTTTCTGGGTAATGCCCGCGTCCTTCATTGCCTCGCGGAATGCCTCGAACGCCAACTCCTTGATGGAGCCATCGTAGCCCCTCACAAAGGAGCTTTGTCCGACTCCAATAATCGCTACATCTCTTGACGGCATAGATTAATCCTCCTCTGTATCCGGCCCTTGCCGATTCCGGCCGGCTCTGTGCACCGCATTGTATCAAGGGGCTCAAGCTAAGGGCTACAGCTGTCGGCGCCTGTCGGCGCGTCTAGCCGAGGCCCACGCTCTTCCCAGGCCTCGGGGAAGCCTGTCCCGCACCACCAGTGACATGCTGCCCTCGCCGTCGAGCAACAGTGACCTCGAGACCAAGAAACACACGCACTCCGGTTTCAGTCGGAGTGCGTGTGTCGAAGAACCTACGGCCTTGGCCGTTTGGGAGCGATTGGGTGCAGCCGCAGCTGCACGTGACGGAACAAGCGACTACCGCTTCTCCGAGGTGATCTGCTTCTCGGTGAGAGGCTCTTCCTCGCGGGCTTCGGCGCTTGAAACCAGGCTGCTGAAGAGGGGCAGATACATGGTGGAACGCTCCATGGAACGCTCAATGAAGAACTCGAACATGACTGCTCACGCTCCTTTCTGATAGGCATAACGCGGGCCGGAACCTGCCGGGATCACGCGTTTTGTGGCTCGTGTCTAGATACACTTTAGGGCCGGTAGACGTATAAAGCAACCTTGTGGATGATATATCTTCTATAAGCTGATTCTATCATTGAGTAGGCTACGCGGTGGGCGCTATGAGCGCTGATTGACGGTGTCGCCATTCGATGGTCGAATAGGGAGTGGAACGGGCCGCCGAGGTCGCCGGCGGCCAAGTTACGTGACGCTCTAGGCGTGAGGTAGGCTTGCGCGCTAAACCCATCATAGATCCTCAGAGCGCCGCCCTTATCGTGGTGGACATGCAGAGTGCCTTCCTCGATCCAGCGGGAGTGATGTACCTGGAGGCGGGGCGGTCGATCGTGCCGGTCGTGGCCTCGATCGCGGTCTTCTGCCGCGATAAGGGGATGCTTGTCGTGTGGACGCGCATGAGCCATGAGTACATGCGGGGCGGCGCCTACCCGCAGCTCTTTCCGCAGCACTTCCATGCCGATGGCACGCCCAAGCTGAAGAGAGGAACGCCCGGGTTCGAGATTCCCCCTGCTCTTGGCGCGATCCCCGGCGATGTCTTCGTCGACAAGTTCAAGTACTCAGGGTTCGCCGGAACCAATCTTGCTAGCATCCTTCGTCAGGCAGGCCGTGACACGGTGATTGTATGCGGCATCGCAACCAACGTGTGCTGTGAATCCACCGCTCGGGCTGCCTTCTCGCTCGACTTCAGAGTGGCAGTGCTCTCGGACGCCACCAGCACGGGGAACGCGGAGGCCCATGCGGCGTCTCTGAAGACCGTAGGCTTGGCGTTCGGCTACGTGCTGTCCTTCTCCGAGTTGCGGGAATGTCTGTCTCGGGGAGGCCTCGATCCCAAGTCGTGACGCAACGGGAAAGCCGCCGAGATGCCCGGAAGCCCGCTGTCGCGGGATGGCCGTGAGGCCCTCAGGCAAACGCCCACGCGCGGCAACTCAAGGAGTTGCGTCGTGACTCAGGAAGTGATCGACTTTCTCGTCTGTCCGTACTGCGGAGGCGACTTCGAGTTCACCGAGGCTGGGAGTGGGGAGGTATCTCGGGCGCGGGGTGGTGCTCGCTCGCTGCGGTGTTCTGCGGGACACACCTACGACATCGCTCGGCAGGGATACGTCAATCTACTAGCCGGTACCGCGCACAAGGGCACCGCCGACACCGCCGAGATGATCGCCGCCCGGGAGGCATTCTTGCGGTCCGGCCACTACAAGGGGATCGCGCAGGAAGTGGCCGCTATGGCCCGGCAGGCCATGGGCAGCACGACGGTCGGCCACATCGTGGACGTGGGTGCGGGCACCGGCTACTATCTTGCTGCAGTGCTCGACTCACTCCCGGAGAGCATCGGACTTGCGCTCGATCTCTCAACTTTTGCCGCGCGGCGCGCAGCCCGTGCCCATCCGCGCATGGGGGCTGCGGTGTGCGATGCGTGGGCGACTCTTCCGGTGCGAACCGGCAGCGCGCAGCTCGTGCTCAGCGTGTTCGCTCCCCGCAACCCGCGGGAGTTTCGCCGCATACTCGCAGCAGATGGTGCGCTTGTCGTGGTTGTTCCTACAGGGCGACACCTGCAGGAGCTCGTCTCGAGGCTCGGCCTTCTTTCGGTGGACGAGCGCAAAGAGGAGCGTTTGGAGGCCAAGCTGGCGGGTTTCTTCACGCGGTCGGACATGGTCATGATCGAGGAGCGGCGGTTGCTCTCACGCGAGGAGGTGGATACGGCCGTGGGCATGGGCCCGAGTGCGCGACACGTGGATCCGGCTACACTTGCCGGGCGCGTCGCGCAGGTACCAGAGCCTGTCGACGTCACCCTGTCTGTGGCGGTCATGCTGTATCGGTGAACACTATTGGCGAGCGGTAGCCTTGTTGCGGCGGGCCGGGTGTGTCATACTGCTACTTGCAGATGGAAGTACTTGCAGTGCCTTGGGACCGCAGGGAAGCAAATCGCGGTTCCTTTTTTTGTGCTTCCAAGAATATCCGCGGCGCTATGTCGCGGCCCCTTGGCGAGGGGGATTAACGTAGGAGGTTCGCCGAATGGAGACCGGAACGGTCAAATGGTTTAACGATGCCAAAGGTTATGGCTTCATCGAGCGTGAAGAAGGCGAAGACGTTTTCGTCCATTTCGCTGCCATCACCGGCGACGGCTTTCGCTCCCTGACTGAAGGGGAACGCGTGAGCTTCGAGGTAACACAAGGGCCGAAGGGGCTTCAGGCGGCGAACGTCACCCGCGCGTAGCACAGCTTTTCGACTCACACTTGCCGCTGGGGTGCTTGGCCTGCAAGGCTAAGCACCCCAGCGCATCGGGGCGGCGGACCACAGGCGACTGTAGTCCGCCGCTTCCGTTTGAAGGCGCAAGACGCCTGGGGCCACCCTCATGCGCCGGTGGCGCTCGCTCTACTTCGTGGTCTGGCCCCCTTCGCAGGCAACCTACTTCACGATGAACTCGCGCGTCCATGCCGGCGGTTCGGGGGTGTCTCCCCGCTCCAGCGTCTCCCACCACTCCTCATCGGTGGGACGTTGGTCCATCGGTACTCTGAACTCGAAGTACTCGTAACAGGCCCCCACCAAGAGGTGCTTCCGACCCTCGAGCTCCATCACAACGTAGAGGGTGAGGGGCAGACCGGTGGCTTCGCAGAGCACCTCTCGCGTGAAGGAAAGATCGGTGTGCACGTCGGCCACCACAGCGCTCTTCTCGTCGGTGGGAAGGAGGGTACGCCCGTCCTCGGCTTCGAAGTACTCTAGGTTCTCAAGGTAGGAGCCGAAGTAGACGATCGCATCGCGCTCCGGCCCGCTGAGTGCCTCCCCGGCCAGTTCCTTGGTGGCAATGCCCTCGAGAGTCCGGGCCAGTCGATGCATCTGGTCGCACTTGTCCTGGGATACCGGGTCGAGAAGTCCGTGGTCGCCAAGCGTCGTTGCCAAGCGGGCGGCGAGGTCTGCCAGCGTCGCGTACACCGCTGGGTACGGCTCCACATAGCCCACGACTTCCGGCTCTTCACCGCCGTCTCCCTCGGCGATCACCGATTGCTTCGCGTAGAGCAGGGTGTCGTGACGAAGCTCGGTCCAGCTGCCCAGGGCGGTGTGCAGGCTCTTTCGGGCCCATGCCTTAGTGCGCATGAGATCAGGGGCCCCCACGGACGGCTGAGCCATGGTGAGGCTGAGGGCGTCTAGCCAGCCGGTGTAGAAGTTGTCGGGCCAGAACCCGCCCTCTTCGTCGGCGAAGTCGGTCATCACCTTGACCAGTTGAGTCTCCCAGTTCGCGTAGTCGTTGGAGCCGTAGTCTGTGACCGAGATCTCGTAGGCTTGGTCCGAGCCGAGCGTGGCCATCGCGTCCAAGCCCATGGGGAATAGGCGCTTGTCATCCTCAGTGCCGACATGACGCCACACCAGCTGCTGGAAGGCATAGGAGTCGGGGATATATCGCTGCCCCATCAGACGGAAGCTGCGAAGTGCCTCCTCCTGGGAGCCTTCACCCCACGTCTGGTGGGATAGTATGCGGGGCGCGGGTAGCGCGTCGAGCTCCGCCCGCAGGGCGTCGACGGCGGCATCGCCCGAGGTCTGGTCGGGGGTCGGGCGCTCTGTTCCCCAGGCCGCGTTCATGGCCGTCCGCATGTCATCCGGCGTGAGGTCGTCGGCCGTCCCCACGAGGAACGTGGTGGGCTCGTAGACCGCCAGCCAGGCCTCCAATGCCTCACCCTCGAGGGCCGTGGCCATGAGGGCGGCGCGACGGGTCAGGTCGCGCGCCAACTCCTCGGTGACGTCAGGGATCTTCGGGTTCACCCAGAAGCCGGGATGCCCGTACCACATCATCCCCTGGAAGTAGCGCCCCAGTGCCTCGCTCCGGGTGTAGTGACCGCGCACCTTGTACTGAGTGTAGTCCTCCTCGTAACCGAGGATGGGGGAGACCACGGGTGCCTCGGCCGCCTCGATGAGCCGGAGCTCCTCCATCACCTCAGGGCGCACGACGTCGGGTGCGTAGACGCCGTCGCCCTTGAGCAACGAGAGGGCCACGCCGAAATAGGCCATGTTGGCTTCAGCTGCCTGCTTAACGTCGGGTGCCGAGGCTTCGTTCCATTGGTCCGACGAGGCGTCGTACATGGCCTCCGACAGGGTGATGGCCTGCTCGAGCAGGGTCGTCTCTTCCAAGCGCTGCAGCGTGGTGCTGAAGACCGTGTGAAAGGCGTTCAGGACCGCATCCGTGGTGACGAGCACCGGGATGCCCCGGTAGCGGGCATCCTCGTAGACGTGCCAGAAGCGGTTCGCGTAGCTGGTGCCCGCCACGAACCCCTGGCGGGAGAGAATGGCCTTGTGCTCGTCGGTGAGCTCGTCCACAGCGGTCAGGTTGACCACGCCGGCAAGGTCGATGGGTTCGAAGGCCACGTAGTCTGGAGCCGGGAAGGCCGGATTCGACCCGAGAACGCCGCCGGGACCCTTGGTGGTGGTGCTGCTCAGCCCGTGCAGGTCTCCGGACTTGCCGCCGCCACAGCCCGCACCGGCCACGACCAGCATCGCCACGAGCAGAAGAAAGACCAAGAACAAGAGGTCCCGGCCCACCCAGCGTGTATGAGAAACCATGCGCTTCATCGTACTCCTCTCGGTTTCCTGTGGTCCCTTTGCTCCCCGTTTTGAAGCTATTCGACGTGCACGAAGCCGAAGCCGTTCCAACGGAAACGCGCAGATGGAGCGTCCTTGTAGAAGAACTCGATCGCATCGGCCCACTGAGTCTCCATCGGCCTCGGGGCGGAGCCGTCAAGGCGGATCAGTCGAAAGCCGTCCGGACGGGGAGCCAGGGGTCGCGACACCAGCCGCTCGCGGTAGGCGCCGCCGTGCCAACCGATGAGCCCGAGGCGGCGCTTCTCCCCTGAATCAAGAAGCGCGACCACCTCCGGCAGGCCGCTGCCGTCGAGGTCGGCGACCGCCGCCTGTGCTACGGACCACTTGCCCCTTGATCGGTAGATGCTGTCTCCGTCCACGATGACCACGCCTCCCGGGCCGGAGCCGAGAGAGGCGAATTCGCCTCTCTCGTCACCGTCGAAGTCGGCCTCGACGAGGAGGGGCTTCGCGGCGGAATGGCTATACGGGTGGGTCGCCGCCGAATCTGCGGCAGCTAAGCTGCATCCGGCTCCGAGCACCAAGATAGTCCCCGCTGCCAGGATCACCGAGATCGCTGGGAACAGCGACATCGCCCTATTCCCGCATGTTGACGAACTGGAGGGGGATCTCCAGGTCGGCCTCCTTGACCAGGGCAATCACATCCTGCAGGTCGTCCCTCTTCTTGCCGCTTACCCGCACCTCGTCGCCCTGAATGGAGGCCTGTACTCTGAGGCGGCTCTCCTTGATCATCTTGACCAGCTTGCGGGCCACATCCTCGTTCAGGCCGGTGGCTATCTTCACTTCCTGGCGGAGCATGTCACCACCGGCGCTCTCCGCCTTGTCGAACGCGAAGGCTTTTGTGTCTATGCTCCGACGGACCGCCTTGGCGATCAGCAGATCGTGGAGGGCCTGCAGCTTCATGTCGTCCTCGGTGAGCAGGCGCACGACCCCTTCCTTGCGGTCGAGTTCCAACGTGGTCTTCGACCCGCGGAAGTCGTAGCGGGTGGCCACTTCCTTTCTTACCTGATTGACGGCGTTATCCATCTCCTGCATGTCGACTCTGCTCACCACGTCGAATGACGGCATCGCCTTCTCCTTTCGTCGGTGTCCGTTTCTTGGCCGGCGCCCTGCGTGCGAGGTCCACACACGTCTCTATGGCCTGGGCCAGCGCAGCCGGTATACCGCTCCGACCTCGGGCAGCGACCGCATCGAGCACGTGTAGACCGAGAGCGGGTTTGGATCGGTTCTGAATGGCTCTGCGAATGATAACGTGTGGTGGAGCGTCGCCGTCTGACCCGCCCGCTTGGGTCCGGTAGACGGCGTCGTAGCCGCCGGCGAAGAAGCAGTGCTCGATGTCACGATGAGGCAGGAGTGTGACCCGGTCTTCGGGCCGTGACGATCCCCTGAACTCGAGTGCCGTGGAGGCATAAATCCTGCCGGCTTCGTCTCCGTCGGCCAGCACGTGCCATTCGATGCCGAGAGCCTGGGCCGCTTTGATGATGGGGGTCACCCCCGCCTGCGCGAACTCGATACAGGCCACGCCTTCGAGCCCGAGATCGTGCCCGGCGATGCGCGCGAGCTCGGGCAGCATCCAGAACTCCGTCTCACCTTCCACCATCAGCCAGCAGCGGGCGAAGGTCGCCTCTCCCCGTCTTGCGAGCACGTGGTAGGTGAACCGGCGGAGTTCATCGTCATCGAGGGTGCCTTCGGAGACGCGCCAGGCTCTCACGTAGCCGTTGTATCGAGTGAGGCGGCGAAGCCCGGTCAGGGGAGTTCTCTGGATGAGGGCAGCCGACTGAGTGGTCACGAGCCTCTGGCGGTCGATCCGTTCGATCACTTTCCAGAAGGCCGCGAGAGTGAGTGGATGAAGGTGTGCCTCGGGATCCTCGATGATGAGCATGGGCTCGGCGTCCTTGGGGAGGCCTTCGGGCTCTGCTCGGAGAAGCGTGGCGGCGAGCAGGAGCACGGCCAGTTTCTGGGCGGCCGTTCCGCTCGCCGAGGCTTCGACGAGGGTCTGCGGCGAGGGCTCCCGTGCCCACGCTCGACCGCCGTCGATAGCCTCCGAGATTACGGCGGTTAGCGAGCCACCGGCCGCGGCTCCGGCGGTTGACCGCGGAACCTGCTCGAGAAGCTTCTGGGCCGTCTGGAACGCGGAATCCATCTCCGCCTTCATCTCGACGGTGGGAGCAGCAAGCATACGGCGTCCCCGCTCCATGAGCTCGAGCACGAGGTCCTCGGCGGTGGATCTGCTGCCCGAAACGGCTTCGGGCGACGGCTCCGCTCCACCGGGCACGCAGGTACTCCGCAGGGCGGGCTCGAAGGCGGGGAGCCCGGCGCCCACCCACACCGGCGGATGCGATCGGCGCAACAGCGACACGAGCTCGGGGTCGTCGGTGCCGTCCCAGCCATCGGCACCCCGCCAGGAGATTCGCCACCGAACCCTGGCCGGGCCGTTGGAGGGCACGGTTGCCCGTAGCTCCAGGTGTACCTTACGGCGGCGCGTTTGCTCGGATCCGTGGTCGGGAAGCATGGCGAGGAGCGGCTCATAGGCGGTACCGTCCCATTCTCTCGGCTCGCGCTCCGAAAACGTCAACCGTATGCGGATCTCGTCAGCACGCCGCCCCCCGTTCGGGCTGTGAACGTGGTGCGGAGCCAGCCTCCCCGCCGGGTCTTCACCGCAGAGCACGAGCGCCAGGGCTTCGAGTAGGCTGGACTTACCGCTGTCGTTCTCACCGATGAGGATAGTGGACCGGTCGAAGGTGAGCGTCGCTTTGCGAATCGCCCGATAGTTGGTTATTTGGATGCGGTGCAGGTGCATTGGCGTCTCGCCCACTCCATTGAAGGTCCATCTCTACACTGTGCGGCTAGACACATGGTAACCAACACGACGGCGCTTGACACACGACCTGGTCGATCGGAGGGCACCACGTATTATGTAGTAAGAGTGTATTGATCAGTGTGGAGGTTCACGCAAATGGCACATTGGCGATTCTGGCGGAGGGCGGGTCTGACCGCTGCCGCCATTGGTTTGGGGGCGGGTCTCACTGTGGGAGCCACCGGTTGTGGCGGGAGTGGGACCGCGTCGCCTGCACCCAACAGTGGGGGCGGAGAAGGAGTGTTGGCGACCGTCCCGGTGCCGCCCTTGGATGCGATCGCCCCATCATCGTTCGAGACGGCGACGTTCGCATTGGGCTGATTCTGGGGTCCGGACGCCCAGTTCGGGTGTCTCGAAGGGGTCATACGGACTCGCGTCGGCTACGCCGGCGGCACAACCAAAGATCCTACCTATCGAACGCTGGGCGACCACACGGAGACCATCCAGATCGACTTCGACCCCTTGGTGATCACGTACAAGGAGCTGCTCGAGGTTTTCTTTGCCGCCCATGACGCCTCCGCGCGGGCGTACTCCCGCCAGTACATGTCGATGGTGTTCTTCCACGACGAGGAGCAGGAGCAGACCGCACGGGAGGTGAAGGCTCGGGTGGAAGCGCGCGTCGGGCGCCCCATCGTGACCGAGATCGTTGCCGCCTCCACCTTCTACCTTGCTGAGGACTACCATCAGAAGTACATCCTGCAGAGCGACTCCGTGCTCATGCGAGATTTCACGCGGATGTATCCGGAGTTCAGCGACTTGGTCGATTCCACCGCTGTCGCCCGGGTGAATGGCTACCTGCACGGCTGTGGGTCGAGCGCGCCGCTGGAGGCCGAGTTGGACCTTTTGGGATTGTCGGGGGAAGGGGCCGCCCGACTACAGGAGCGTGCCGCTCGGTAGCGAATAGCGCCGGAGCCGCCTGAGCCGACTCCGGCTCAGGCGGCTCCGGCGCACACGTCACCCGGTCGTGCTCGGGCCGGCGGGAGTGCGCCTCAGGCGGGTCTCCGTACTCAAGCCCCCGCAGACGGGTCGACCACTTGGCCGAGGAACAGCACGGTGCCGGTCTCGACATCGCGGATCATCCAGATGAAGGGCCGGTCGGCCCTGAACTCCTTTACATCCGTAGGCGCAGAGGTCGCCCTCATGACGACGGCTGTCGCCGCGGCTGCTTCCGTGCCTTCCTCGTCTACCGACACGAAGCCATTGTGGATGACCGAGTCGACGGCGAGGTCGCGGTCGCCGGTCATGCCCGAGAAGTCGGCGTCATCGGTGAACGGTATCTGCATGCCGAGGGCCCTCAGGGCATCGCCGAGCGAGAGTTCGCTGCGGGCCTCGAACTTGGGGAGCGACATGTTCACCGTCTCGGGCGCGAGAGTCGCGAGCATCTGCTCGAGGGAGGTCGCGTCGAGACGACCGATGAGGACGCCGAGATCGAGGTCTTCGGGCAGCATGATGACCATGCTGAGTTCGTTTCCTTTGTAGGGGAGCTCGACTGCCTGCCAGGCTTCAGCTTCGGCGTAGCCGAGCGTCTCGGATTGGCGCATGAACGGCACGGTGATGGTGGAGCCGTCCGGCAGGCGGAACGCGTCGTCAGTGGTGAGTGACTCCTCGAAGGGGATGTCCCAAGGAGCCTTTAAGTACACGGCGTTGGTGAGGACAAGCCGGGTGAGCTCATTCAGGGAGCCGGCGGGCAGAAGGTCTTTGATGCGGTCTTTGGTGGCCTCGGCTACCCAGTCGTTGATGGCCAGACGGGCGACCTCGTAGTCCTTGGTGAAGTCGACCAGGCGCAGGCCTGCCCCGTAGTCGGCTGCGAGGAGATCGAGGAACTCCGGCAGGAAGCCGTAGCCCTGCTGCGCCCAGAGTTGGTTCACCACGTTCAGCTCCACGCGGCTGTCCTCTTCGTCCTCATTGCGAGCCGGGAAATCGCGGCTGCGGGCAGCTATGGTCTGGTCAAGGGCGTTGAAGGTCGCATGCAGGCGGTCGGAGGGAAGGGCGAAGTGCAGCACTTCGGCCATCTCCTCGGCAGTCACGCCCCGCGCGCCGGCGTAGGTCATGGCGAGGGCGATGGAGATGCTGTAGGGGGAGATGACAAGATTGTCGGCGGACGACGAACCCTTGGGCCCCGCAAGCGACTGAAGGAGGTCGAGTGCGAAGGCGGTGTTGCCGGAGACGAGAGTCTCGATGTCTTGAGGGGCAGCACCGGCGGAAGCCCGCGCCATATCCGAGGTAAGAAGCTGTGTTTGGGTCATCGGTTTGTCTCCCTGCGTGACTCCGCAACCCGCGGCGGAGATCAAGAGCGTCGTCGCGCATACGACAAGAAGCACAAGCTTAGCCGACGACAGGCTGCTTCGTTTCACCGTACGACCTTTCGAACGAGGCCCTTCGGGCAAATCGGGCTGTGCTTGCACCACCGATAGCCGCTGGGGCGCGGGTTTCTCCGACTGATGCGCGTTTGACGCAAGGAGTGGCCGTTTTGGTTTCACGAGGGGACGGCTTCGGGGGCCGGGGGGACTCTATCCTTCGAACTCCCAGCACCAGCGGGTGGAGGTGCGGTCACGCTCCCGGCGCCCGGTCATCTCGGCGATCTTGATCTCCACCACGTTGCAGTTCTTGACCCGGGCTGGGGAGATGCCGTCGGCCTCCGCGCGGAAGGTGCGGTTGAAGGCGTTCAGTGTCCGCGCTCGTTCGCCGAGGTTGTCGACGGTGCGGGCCGTCCCGTAGCAGATGACGCTGTCGTTATCTACATGGCATGAGGTCTCGGCTGCGTGCTCCTGCACCTCGCCTGTCTGCCGTCCCACTGCGAAGCATACCCGGGGATTAGCACGCAGGTAGTCGATCTTCTTGCCCTCGAACCCGCAATGCAACACGATGGTTCCGTCGATGTAGGCATAGTTGAGTGGCACGATGTACGGCTCGCCTTCGACGCTCAGCGCCAGGTAGCCCAAGCTCTCCTCCCGCAGGATCGTCTCCATCTCTCCGCGGGAGCGGATGATGTCGTTCGCATCCACGGTTACCCCCTCGTCTTGGTCATGGTCTTACCAGCATCTGAAGAGTACCTCCTCGTGAGTCCCGAAGCGCTACCTCGGCAGTATGTCGGGGGAGGTGTGCCTACGGCGGTAGAAGAAGACTGCGGGAATGGCAGCCAGGCCCATCAAGACTGCTGCGATCACGAAGAAGTCGCTATACATCGTGTGAAGAGAGGCCTCGAGCGTGCCGGTGTAGACATCGACCAGGACGTTGTACTCGGAGTCGCTCATCTCGGGGGTCTTGAGCGGGAAGAGCAGTTCGGCCGTCATGGAGTTGAATCGTCGGACACCCCAGGAGCTCAAGCTTGAGAGCCCGATAACCATGCCCATGGTGCGGGCAACGCTGACCAGGGATAGGCCGGTGGCCATCCAGCGCCGGCCTACGGCTGCGATGACCGACGCCGCGATGGGAGCGATAACCAGCCCGAAGCCGAGCCCGGTGATCATGAGATCGCGGGTCATCACGGCACTGGAGGGATCGATGGGCCAGAGGCTTACCAGCCCGAAGCCACCACACGCGCTGACGAAGCCCAGGAGTGCCGCCGTGCGGTAGCCGATGTGGTCGGCCAGCCAGCCGCCGATCACGGCTCCCACGGGGATCATGAGGGTGAAGCGGACGAGCAGAAGGCCCCCCTGGAGCTCGGTCATGCCGAAGAGCGAATAGGCGTAGAGAGGAATCTCGACCATGGCGATGATTAGCGCGCCGCCCACCAGCAGGTTGGCGACCGCCGCCGCGGCGAAAGCAGGCCGCGCGAAGAACTCTGGCCGGATAAGGGGGAAGCGGCGCCGGCGTAGCTGCAGGATGAAGGCGGCCAGGAAGGCGGCGCCGCCCACCAACCAGGGCCAGTGGACGGGGTTCTCGGCATCTCCATTGAGTCCGATGGTAATACCGGTGAGAGCGGCAGCCATGAAGAGGGAGCCCACGTAGTCGACTCGTTCCCACTCCAACCATGTCTCCAGCCGGGTGATGATGGGCGTACGCCGGATCCGCTCGATGAGGCCCGAGCGGCGGACTCGGCTCGGGGGCCGGGTGCGCGAGGGCCGG
>Ga0351900_1112_pt1 | contig 23253 bp, 28 predicted proteins | sample BONcelHT113001D3_FD_205827 | JGI IMG/M metagenome (GOLD analysis project Ga0351900, IMG submission 205827) | Enriched cells from coal bed in the Powder River Basin, Montana, United States - BONCAT cells T11 rep1 HSBNCT.T11.300.1.D3 ...
GAGATGGCGTCATGGAGATGGCTGAAATGGCGACTATGATTCACACTTGGGAGTGGCCAAGGAAACAAGGATGAGCATACTGCGTCGTGTTCTGATTCCATCTGACGTGACGGTCAGCCATCGCGCCGTCATACGACGTTATGTGGAGCGCGTCAACGATCTCTCTGGCGCCGATTGGCCCCTGGTCATTGAGGCATTCAACCTATTGCGCCATGCTGTTGTCGTGCGCGCCGATGATCGGGCCTACACGTTTGCTCAAGTCTATGAAGACGGTAGTTTCGCTCATTTACAAAGGCGGGCTGGCTAATATCGGTTGAGCCAGCCTGGTATAGACGGTTTCGGGGATACCGAGCAAGCCCAAGATGCGCCGCTGTAAGTTCGACAGTGGCGTTACCTGCTGCTAGGAGGTCTGACCATCCGACACCTGATACCAGGTAATCTCATCGAAGGCCTGTAGCAGGCGTTCCGCGGTTGGCTGCTGCGTGGCCCGCTTAGGGTTGCCGGCATACAGGCCTTGCAAGGGTGTGGGTTGCTGGGGCAGTTGGCGCCGGGCGACGAATTCGAGCAGGGTCAAGGCCCGTAAGGCGATCACCAAGATGCGCAACAGGCCACAGATGCGTTGGTCGGAGCGCAGCAACAAGGGCCGGATCGCCAGTACCGCGCCTTTGAGGCGATGAAAGCCGCGTTCGGGTTGCCATTCCTCCCGGTAACTTTGCACCGCCGTCTGGAGATCCAGGCGTGGCGCCGGAGCATTGGTGACGTAGAGCCGCCAGCCGGCCAATTGATTGAAGGTGGCGATGGCCTCCGGCAGCCGGGTCACCGTCACTTGCCAAGTGGTGTTCGTCACCATTTCAAACGGGCTGTTGGGACCATGTCGGCCGCGCTTGAGATAGTGTTTAGTCTCCGTCGTGTGCGCCGTCCAGGTCACCTGCAAGTAGGCGGCGACATCATGGCGGTTCAGCAGCGCCTGGCTTTGCTCGGTGACTTTCGCCAGGTCGCCTTCCGAGAGCACCTTGAGCTTGGCGAGGGCCTGTTCCGCGCGCTGCAGCCGTTCGGCCAAACCGTGTTGCTGGCGGTGCGCCAGCTTGTCATTCTGCACGACCAGGGTGCGTTCGCACCAGGCGATGGCGGCGCCCGGCACGCCGGCGGCGGGCGGCGGTGGGGTCCAGGTCTGCGCCACGACCACCTCAAAACCTTGGCCGACCGGCGCGGGCACATCCGGCAAGTAGATTTTGCTGCATGTGGCAGGTGGGTTGAGCGCCCAACGCGCCAGATCCGCGGGGGTGGTGCCGGTCATCGGCAGTGGCGCCAGATAGTAGCCCTGGCCAGCCTGAATCTGCGCCCGATTTTCCAGGCTGGCCAGCTTGCAGTCACCGACCACCAAGAAGTCGCTGCGGCCGATGACTTTGACCATCCGACGCCAGATCGGCAGATACAGCGGATCATCCGCACAATGGCCTGCCACCGTGGCGCTGCACAACGGCACGCCCACCGGATCGAGCGTGCTCAGGACTTCCTTGAACTGGCGCAGGTCTGGCCGATGATCTTTGCTGTGGCCGTAGTCCAAGAGGGTCGTCTCTTGGGGCTGATGATACACCGACGCGGTGGTCGTGTCAATCCGGGCCGTGTCCGTCGGTAGTTCATAGGCCCGGATCAGGTGCTGGCCCAACTGTGTTTCCAGCGCCTCACCGACGGTCTCTTCGCCGACGGCATCCAAAAGATCTTCCAAGCGATCGTCAGTGAAGTCGTTCACCTGCAGCGGCCAGCCAAGAGCCACGGTCAGCACGTGCTGATGCTGGGCCACCCAGTCGCGCACCGGGCTGAGAAAGTGATTACAGGTGGTCAAGATGTAGGCGATGTACACCACGGCCAGTTGACCATAGCGCAACCCCTGCCGATTGCCATGTGGCGGCTTGACCACCGCATCTATGATCGTGTCAATGTGCATGTTGAGCAACCACTGGATGAGCAGGGGAAGGTCATCAATCCGTTCGGACGCGATCTGCGCAGTGGCCATGATATCCTCCAATACTGATAGGTAAATCAGATAGAAGTCATACAAACCGTTTCTGGATCAACACTACGGGCTGTGGCGCAACTAGAAGCAAGTACAGCCTGTGGTACCTCCGCCGAAGTCGATTGTATGAGGTTTAAGTGATTTGCCTATGAGATTACTGGAAGATATACACCCATTACTGCGATTGTGTCAACCCACTTCCAAAATGAGCGAAACTACCGTGAAGAGTTGGTAGATGCCCACTATGCTCCACCGTTCCTCAAAGAGTTGTTCGGCCTGCAGGATGTGACGCGAGAAAGCACGTCGCTGTGGGCAGCCAGCGCCCAACGTATCTACCAAAATCTGACCGAGATCGGCTTGCATGACCCGCAACGGCATCCCGATTCGCGTCTCCTCATGGCGTATTGCTTGTATTGGTGGCAGTCATTCTGCAAAGGGTATGCCTTCAAGGTTGAGATTTTTCGTGACCTGGAGCAATCGGGACTACGTTTCCAGCCCCACGACCTATTTGACCCGCTTGCCCGGAGATCTCCACACGATTTGCGCATCTCAGGCTTTTGGGGCGACGTGAAAACAAGCACCTACTTCCTCCTGAAAGTCAGTGGTGAGATCGTGTCGGGCGACTTCTTTATCACGCGTGTCGGTCTGTCAACCTACAGTGCCCGGACGTTGGTTGTCTTCCTGCAAAACGCGACGTGGGATATCATTGACGGCGAGACACTACAATGCTTGCTATCCGATCTCGGAAATGGATTACCGCGACCGGCGCGTATTCCCTATCATGGGGGTGAGTTAGTTGTGGCTGAGTATACTGATTGGAAGGCGAAGATGCGCAACTATCAAGGACAGCGCGGAGAATTGCCATGAAGACGTTAGAGCAGATGCCGCTTGGTGAATATGAGACGGTGATCGAACGTTTTATCGAGGAGGCGGCCCGGTGGGATGGCTCGCTCCTCGTCGAGACTTTTTTTGACGCCTGGGCAGCGCTTGAAAGCCGGAAGGACCAGGTAGAAGTCCAGGCCGAGGTCAAGGGTGATCGCCTGGTGTTGGCCGCGCCGCCAGATAGCTCGCTGCGAGTGCAAGGTAATCGCATCTGGTTCCAGGATGGTCGGCAGGTAGTGATTCGACTGGTAACTACCCCCATGGCGGCGACCGGCTGAGGCGGCGATGCTCGCGGGGGCGCTTCCTGATGATCTCGACGGACAAGGCGGTCAACCCGACCAGCGTTAAGCACCGCAGCTTTGGCACCTACGCCCAAACGCTCGGCGATGTGTCCGGTGCCAGCCTCATGCCCGAAGCGCCGTGGGGCCGCTGCACGCGTGGCCGAGGCCACCTACCCGGTTGGCTCGCCTGCATCACGGTGGACCCGTCTCAGTTCGGCGTCGAGCGCGAGGCGGTGCGTCTCGCGCTGGAAGCGGGGAACATCGAGTCCCGCCCCTTGTGGAAGCCGATGCATTTGCAGCCGGTCTTTGCCGGCTGCGAGTGTGCCGGCCGCCGCGGTGGCTGAGAACCTGTTCGAGGGTCTGTGTCTGCCTTCCGGCACGGCGATGAGCGAAGGGGATCTCGAGCGGGTGGTGGCGGTGATCCGAGGCGTGCGACGGTAGCGGTCGGCGCGTCACCCTGCTTCCCAGAGCCTGTCCTGAGCAGAGTCTGCCCTGAGTGCGAGTGCGATCGAAGGGTCGAAGGATTGGGCGGCGGGTGGATGCGCATGGGCGCAGCAGCGGTGGGGGAGGTGACCCGCTTCGCGCCGCTGTTGTGTTACCTGGCCCGGCCACGTCACACGGCGCGCCTGGGGGTTGACCGTGCGGACGGGGCTGGGGAGTCACGGTGACAAGCTGATAGGGTGACCGGCGTGGCGGTTGACCGCGGGGCGGCGACGACTGCGTCGTTTTTGGGGGGCTGGTACGAGGCCGCGGCGGAGGCTTGGTGAGACCTACCTGCTGTGATATACGCCTTGGCGCACGGGTGATGACCGGGGACGCAGTAGATAACTGACTATTTTTCCAAAAGGGGCGCGAAGTGGGATGGCTCATCGTGGAACGGCTCTTGTTTTTTCGACAGTTGACTACAGCCATACGCCCGTCGGCTTGAGTTGGGCGACCTGGCGAGCCAAAGCTGGCAATGCTGTGCCGGGTGAGCATCCGGAGATTCGCGATTATCTTGAAGCTGTGCGTTTGACAATCGAGCGGCCGGACTTTGTCTTTCAGAGCACTTGTGATGCACGGTGTCGCCTATTCTACCGACTATCGGTCGGGCGTGGTTCTTTTGTTGGCAAACATCTGGTAGTCGTGGTAAAATATGTCGCGGAACGCGCCGGCGAACAGGGCTATGTGAGCACGCTCTACTTGAGCCGGACGGTCTACGCAAAAGGAGCACAGCTATGGCCAGCGATCGGGACTTCAGACAATTGATACGCGTGCGTTACGATCGGGCGGGTGATATTCTAACCTTTTCCTTTACTGCGCAACCCCAACCGGCAGTGGCAGAGGAAGCGGCCGACGATATGTGGGTGCGTTATGATCCGGACACGCATGGCGTGATCACAGTGGACATTTTGAATTTTGCCGACCGGGTGCGGACGGCGTTTGGGCCACAGTTGACGTATGATGAGCGCGCCGACCTGCAACGCCTGGCGGAACGGCAGCCGTTTGACGTATTGCCGGCCGGGAATGGCGGCGCGCGACAAGTGTAATGGAAACCTGAAAGATTCGCCCCGCGTTCGACGCGCTTTACACTGCGCAGGTTGGACGGGGGCGTCCTTCCGGTCGGCATAAGCCGCGGCGCAGTGGATGATGGGATGCACTGCGTCGTTTTTTTGTGGTGATAACCGCGGCACTTGTATCCGATCTGCCCCAGACGTCTGATCTCGGTTTGCTTCTTGTGAGCGTACGTGCTACAATTTGGTCATCCTGACCAGTTGGAGGTGAGGGATGAACCAAGTTGTAGGAATGGTGGAAGCGAAGAGCAAGCTGGCTGAGTTGGTCGGGCAAGTCAAATACGGGGGCAAGCGATACGTGCTGGAGCGTCGTGGTCGGCCCATGGCGATACTCATCAATGTCGAAGAGTATGAACAATTGCAGGCGCAGAGCGGCACGAACGCCAAGTCGCCGGTTTCGCCGCTGCCTCCCGATCTGCAGCGGCGTCAGGCGCTATTGGTGGAACGCTGTACTGTCCACTAACCTCTTGAACAGTTTCGGTCGTGGCGCTCATGGGCCATCGGGGTGTTTCCCGCATAAATTGGCCGCTAGCGACAGGCGAACACGCCCCAAGTAGCCGAAACGGCGGATCGCGCCTTATGTTGAGTGTTCGATAGGTTAGTGGACACTACACTATTGGTGGAACGCGTGCGCGATGGAGAAGTGCCTTGGTGATCCAGTAACCGGCCTAGCCGAGTTGTTCAGCGGCTTGCCGCCGGCCGATGATAGCTTCTGGGTGGAAATTCAGGAGACCCGGTGATGGCGCTGCGCGACCTGGCCGACCCGACAATCACGCTGCCGCCGCAACTGGTATTCGACACTTCCTTCCTGTTGGCACTGCGTCCGGGCGATGACAATCCCTACACTGAGAGCCTGTGAAAATATCTCCCGACCTCCTGCTTTGGAGGCGGGTGAAGTCGTTTTCGGTGTCATCACCGCCGACCGGGTCGCCTTGTGAAGCTCTGGCGGCGGCTGATATGCGTGTTTTCTTGCCGGGCGGCCTTGCGCAACGCCGCCAAGTCAGCTAGTTGGCCGGCTCTGAGCGGCCGTTGCGGCTGGGCACCGGTCCCGGACGGACCAGTTCCTGGGCGGTGGGCGCGCCAGTGCGGGGTGGCGGGTTCAGGTTGCGGTGGCCGCCGAGCTGACGGGCGGCGTGCCGAGATGGCGCACCCAGATCAACAGATCATGCGTGATCGCGATCCACAAAGCCACCGCCAATGCTTTCCGTAAGCCCCGCACGGGCAATTGCAGCAAGCCGTGCCGACTGCGCGCCGGCGCATTGACGCACTCGCTGGTGGCCGCCCGCAGTTTGTAGGTGGCTTTGGCTTCCGCCGTGGCCATGCGGACCCGCCACGCGGCGACGGCGGGCGAGTCGGTCGCCAAGGGCTGGGTCGGGTCGCGCGTGGGGTCTTTCGGTTGGGGGACGGGCGCCAGGATGCGCACGCCTTTGTCGGTACCGGTATTCACCGCGGCCAGCGTGACAAAGCCACCGTCCATCAGCCAATCGTCGGGTAGGCGGTCCGTGCGCGCCTGCACTTGGTCGAGCATGGGTGCCATCTCCGCCTTATCACGGCCGGCATTCGTCACATCCACGCCGACGATGACGCGGTGGGCGGTGTCGGTGGCGAACTCGAAGTTGTAGGCCGGGCGGTAGCCGCCATCCGCCATCTGCATCACGCGGGCCGTTGCGTCCGTGGTCGAGACGCGGGCGTCGGCTTGTTCGGCGGCCGGTTTGGCCGCTTGGGCCGCCGGGAGTTCCGCCAACGCCGCCTCCAGGCGGGCCACCCGCTCGGTCGCGGCCCGTTCCTAGGCGGCCGGTTCGCGGGCGCTGCGGGCCGCCGTCTCGGCCGCGGCCGCTGGGGGCGCCGTCAAAGCCGCGACGACCGTCCGGGCCGCGGCCCGGCGTTTTTCCAGGGTCGCTTCCCGCCGAAACGAGGCGGCGCCCGCGTTGGCGCGCCCCCGCATGCCGTCTTGGGCGGTGTGTTCGTAGGCGATCAGGTCGGCGTGGTCCAAACACGCCCACACCTGGGTCAGCAAGTCATCCAAGGCCTGGAGACGCTGCACGCGGAAGGCGCTCAACGTATGGTAGTTCATGGTGACCCCGCCACACAGCCAAATGTACGCCAGATGTTCGACGCACAGGTCGTTGAGGCGGCGGGCGCTGGTCACCCCCTGGCTGAGCGCATACAGCCAGCGCGCGACCAAAATCTGCGGATCGGTGGCGGCTTGCCCCGGCCCCCCGATGACCACCGCAATCGGCGCATAGAACGCCGTCAAATCGAGCCGCGCGACCGCATCCCAGATCAGGCGCGCCAAGTGGTCGGCGGGCAGCAAATCCGCCAGCCGTGCGGGGATCGGGGCCACCCGGTCGCGGCTCACGCTGCGCACGCGGAGTTGGTCGCGGGGCAACGCCGTCACCGGCGCCGCATCGGTCGGCGCGGCAGGCGTTTCGGCCGCCGCCCCAAGCAACTCACGGGCGCGCTGATACTTGGTTTCGGCGGTGGGCGTGGTGGGTGTCATGGGCGAGCCTCCTGATTACCAGGATGTTACCGCAGTATCTGTTCGTCGCCAAACTAACCGCCGATAGATTCACAAACTCTGAGACCCGCCCCTGCTCATCGAGACGCTCATGCTCATCGAAACCCACGACCTTTGCAAAAGCTACGGCCTGACGGTCGCCGTGGATCACCTCACCCTCTCGGTTGCAGCGGGTGAGGTGTTCGGCTTTCTGGGGCCGAACGGCGCGGGGAAAACAACCACGGTCAAGATGCTGCTGGGCCTGGTGTCGCCAACCGCGGGCCAGGCGCGCATCCTGGGCCGGCCGCCCGGCGCGCCGGAGGTGATGGGCCAGGTCGGCTTCCTACCGGAGCAATTCCGCTTCCCGCCCTGGATCACCGCCGCCGATTTCCTTGATGTGCATGGCCGGCTGGTGGGCCTGCCCGCCGGCGAACGCCGCACGCGCATCGCCACCCTTCTGGCGCGCGTCGGCCTGGCCGACCGGGCCGGCTCGAAGCTGGGCGAGTTCTCCAAAGGGATGCTCCAACGCATCGGGCTGGCGCAGGCGCTGCTCAACCGGCCGGCGCTGGTCTTCCTGGACGAGCCGACCTCTGGCCTCGATCCGCTTGGCCGGCACGAAGTGCGCGACCTGATCCGCGAGCTGCGCGGGGAGGGCGTGACCGTCTTCCTGAACTCCCACTTTCTGAGCGAGGTCGAAGTGACGTGCGACCGGGTCGCCATCGTCAAGCGCGGCCGCGTCGTGCGCCTCGGCACGCTGGCCGACCTGACGCGCCAGGCGACCGAAGTCGAACTCCGGGTGGCCGGCCTGACACCGGAGACCGAGGCCGGGCTGGCGCAGTGGGGCCGCGTCGTGGAACGCGTCGCGACAGGGGTCAGGAGTCAGGAGGCAGGAGTCAGGGGGCCGGCCGATGTGCTGCGCATCGTCATGGCCGTCGCAGACGAAGATGTCGCGCCCGCCCTGGCCGCCTATCTGATCGGGGCTGACGCGCAGATCTACGCGCTCGCGCCGCGCCGCCTCTCGCTGGAAGAGTTGTTCATGCGGGTGATGCAGGAGGAGACATGAGGAGCGTGGTAGGAGGTCAGATACAGATGATACAAGCCAGCCCACATCATCAGGTCGTCATCATCGCCCAATTCGCCGTCACGGTAGCGACGATAGAACTGGATCGTTGAATACCCGTACTTCTGCTCATAGTCGCGTAGTCGCTCATTCAATTCATCGAAGGTCACATGCTGAGTTTTCAACATCATCCCACTCCTTTCGCTACAGTCAGCCGGATTATAGCCGATCTTGACCGGTTCAGCAAGACGTACAACGCGGGCGACCGATGCGCTTGCGCCGCTGTTCCCTGGGAGAGCTATTCATGAGCGTGATGCAGGAGGAGACATGAGGAGTGTGGTCGAGATCGCCCGGCTGACCTTCCTGGAAGCCCGGATGCGCAAGATGCTGTGGGCTATCGTCCTGCTGGGGATCGCGTTCCTGGCGCTCTACGCAATCGGCTTTCACCTGATCTACGCTGATCTACGCGGCCACATCACCGGCGGCGCGGCCCAGCTTCTGGAGCCGACCAACTTCTTCGTCCTGGCCGGGCTGTATGCGATCAATTTCCTGGTGGTGATGCTGGCCGTGCTCACCTCGGTGGACACCATCGCCGGTGAGATCGCCTCCGGCGCGATCCAGACGATCGTCACCAAGCCGCTGCGCCGCTGGCACGTCGTCGCCGGCAAATGGCTCGGCCTGGCGCTCATGCTGGCCGTCTTCACGACCGTGATGTGCGCCGCGCTGATGCTCATCGTCAAGTTGGAAGCCGACTACACCGCCCGCAATCCCGTGGAGGCGGTCGGCCTGATCGTGCTGGAAGGGCTAGTCGTGCTGACCCTCTCGATCCTGGGCGGCACGCGGCTCTCGACCCTCACCAACGGCGTCGTGGTCTTCATGCTCTACGGCCTGGCCTTCATTGCCGGCTGGATCGAGCAGATCGGCAGCATGATGCGCAGCGAGGCCGCGGTGAACATCGGCATCATCGTCAGCCTGCTGATGCCCAGCGAAGCGATGTGGAAGCGGGCGGCCTACCTCCTGCAGCCGCCCTTCCTCCGCGAGCTGGGGCTGGACGCCACCCCCTTCGGCGCAGCCAGCGCACCCAGCGAGGCGATGGTGGTGTATGCGATCCTGTACACCGCGCTGGCGCTTTTTCTCGCTGTTAAGGAATTCTCCAGACGCGATCTGTAGGCGCCGGCCCACAGCATAACGCCTGGCACGATTCGGCGCGGCTGAAGCCATCCTGGCGGAATCGGTTGCTCCAGCGCCGATCACCACCGTCTCGCTTGATAGAAGTACAATCCCAACGCCGCCTCACGCCGCTGGACGGTGAATTGATAGGCCGTGCCCACGCTGGCGCTGCGCGCCGCGCCATACGGCCAATAGCGCGTGCTCGCGTGCTCTCGCCGCTGCTGCCGACCGTCGAGCCGAGATGATCGTGATAGTAGTACGTGACCGGGCCCGTGCTGCCCGTCCGGCTGGCGATGCGCTGGCCGCCGACCACGTAGTACTTGACGATCTGCGCCGGCTGGCCGTCCACGGTCAGGTAATTGTTAAAGATCAGCGGCAGGAAGGCGCGTTTGGGCAAGGATGAAGGCGGCTGCGGCGGGCTGGCGGGCAGCGGCTGCACTTCATAGTGCGGCCCTACGTACAGCGTCGTGCCCGCCGGCGCCACCTTCTTGACCAGGTTGCCGTCGCCGTCGTAGGTGAAGGTGGTCGTAACCGTCCCGCTGACCACCTGTATCAGGCGGTTCTCGGCGTCGCAGGTGAACGTTTGGCCGGGCCGGGCTTGCAGGTTGCCGTTGGCGTCGTAGGCATAGGTCTGGCCGTTGACGCTGCTCGGCGCATGTTTGTTTACAGCGAGTGCCCGGCGTCACTGTAGTGGTCGCCGTCCGCGTCATACCGTCCACCAATACCGCAGCGAACGCGTCAAGCTACAGCCGCGATACTGCCATGTTCATCCAGGTAGAAGACATGTCTGCGAAAGTCCGTGAATTTGACCTTCTTGCCGATGAGTTCCACCGATACGATAATCTCGTTGTGTGAAGCTTCCCATATTATCTCACCCAGAGTTGTAACTGCCAGTAGCGACAACTCGCAGTGTACAAGGATCGTACCTGGATCTATACTCATGAGAGACCAAATAGGGTATACTGTTGTTAGGCCCCATAGGCGGATGCCTGTGAGCATATCAAAGGCATGAACCTGAAAGCCATAGCCGACATACACGGCGGCCTGATCAGTGCCAAAGAGCTTGCTCAAACTCGCGGTCACCGGACTGTCTAGATACGTGTCCCAGAGTTGTTCCTCATCATGGAGTAAACGCAAGTGCATCGCGTTCGAAGGCGCTGTTCCTGTGGCGCTCATCTCTGGATGAGATCGGTCGCTTGCACCGTCCTCAGACATTGCCGCACCAGTGACCACTTCGGCCTTGAGTTGATAGAGAATTGGCATCTGACGATTTTCCCTTCACTTGAGGATTTCCGCCCAACTTGTGACCAACCTGAGGACCCCATCCTTTAGCTCCCAGCTACTCACGAGCTTTGCCTGAAGTCCACTGGGGCCTGTCACAATAGATTCGAAGTTCAGCAAGGGATCACCAAGTTTGCTAAGCCGCATCTGCGAAACAGCGTCGAAGTTCCGTACCTGGTCCATCAACGCTACCCGAAGGCTCTCTTCCGAATACCCAAGTTTCTGAACGAAGTCGATTCCACGTTGAGTCGATTTCTCAATGGTTCCTGGGGTTGTTGTACTGTCCACTAACAGGTTGAACACTTGAGCCGCTCGGCAAATTCGTCGGGGGACAGGCCGGCAAGTTCGGCGCCTTGGTGGGGGCGCGCGTTGTAGTAGACGATGAACTCGGCCAACAAGGCCGCCAGTTCGGTGTCGTTCTGCCAGGTGTGCCAGGCGAGCCACGCCTTGAGGGTGCGCACGAAGCGTTCGGCGATGCCATTGGTCTGGGGTCGGTGCGGCGCGATGCGGATCTGCAAGAACCCCAGATCCTGGGCAAACTGCGCGAAGAGCTCGGCGATGAACTGGGCGCCGTTGTCGCTGATGACGAACTGCAGGTCGGCCGGCCAGTGCTGACGCAGTTGGGTCACGATCTCGGCGGCCGTGATGTGGGCGCCGGTCACGAATAGCGGCAGTTGCAGGCACCGCCGCGTGCCATTGTCGATCACCACCAGGATCGCCAGCCAGGCGCGCACCAGCGGGGTGGCGGTCAACTCCGCCAGCGCCTGGAGAATGGCCTGGCGCGCTTGCCGCCACGCCGCGTCTTCGGCGGTGCGCGGCGCGATTTCCTGGGTGTGCGCCGCACGGGCCGCGGCCCAGGCCGCGCGCCGCGCCTGGCGTTCGGCGCGGGTCGGCGCCGCTGGGGTCTGGCGGGCCGCCCGGTGGTCGGCGCGTTGGGCCTGCCAGGCCGCCGCGGTGGCGCGCCGGGCTTGGCGTTGCGCCCGGCGCGCCACCCGCAGTTCATCGCTGCGGGCGTTGAGGGCCTGGCGCGCGGCCTGTTTCTGGCACCGACGCGGCTTACGGCGGCCCTGGGCGGCCCGCTGCGTGTGGTAGGCCGCCATTTGTTCGGGATAGGTGCGGTCGGCGTCGCCAAACACCTGGCCCGCCCAGGTCGGCGGCGGGGCCGGAGCCGGGTCGACCGGCGGCGCCGCGCCGGCCGCGGCCTGACTGACGCTGGCGGCCGCCCAGGCGGCCGCACCATCATGCGTCAGCGGCACGACGCACAGGTCGATGTTGGCGGTTTGGTTGGCGGCCGGCGCATGCACGACGGGCGTGGCCGGCGGGAGCGCGGCTTCCGCCGGCGCGGCGGGCGGCCGCCGCGCACGCAGGATCTCGGCGACCTTGCTGTGGCCGATCACGGCCTGCCCAGCATGCGCTTGGCGCAGCCGCGCCGCCATCGTGCGACAGCCGCGTTCGTGCGGGTGTTCGTCGTAATAGGTCACGACCGCGGTCGCGAGCGCCGCGCTGATCGGCGTGAGGCGAAAGTGCTGCGGCGCACACGATGCCGGCGTCGCCAAACCCGCGTCACCGGCCGCCGCGTAGCGGTCCCGCCAGTGGTAGTAGGTGCCGCGGCCGACGTGCGCCTGGGCCGCAGCCGCCGTCACCGTTTCGCCGGCGGCCACCAAGCGGAAAAGCAAGCGCCGTTGGCTGGCCGTCGTGGGCCGAAAGTAGGTCCGGGGGAGTGGCAGGGTTGTGGTTTCGGTATTCATAGGCGCATCATACCACCTTTTCGGCCCCGGCGCACTTCCGCGCCGGTGTGCAACCGGTTAGTGGACACTACAGGTTCCTGGGGTTGTGACCTTTCCGAGCAAGAAATCGATCTTATCCGTCTCAATAGAAGCCTTGGCTCCCTTCGCCATATCCACAATATCGCGAAACCTCGGATCATTCGGTCTCAGTCCACCCGGATCGGCTGCATTACCCGCCTGCGACGCCGTCTGCTGCGAACCATTGAGCAGTTGCCCGGCTTTGTCCACCAACGCCGGCAGCTTGTCGGCCATCTGCTGCAACGCCAGGGTTACGGCTGGTCCATATTGGACCGCGAGACTCTCGATCTGTTGCAAGGCTTGTTGCCCTACGGGTGTCTGCGCAATGCCGGTCACGACCTCGCAAACGCCATAAGCTGGTGGCAGCGACACCAAAGCTGCGCACTGCCCGGTATGCCCCGTCGGATCGACCATGTTAAGCGGCCGATTCTCCACATAGCTATACCGATTCAAGCTCTGCGGATCTCCTGGCTTGGGTATCAGTGGATCGGGTTGCAGGAACCGTCCAATCGCGCCATCATACCAGCGTGACTGGAAGAAGTCCAACCCGGCACTCGCCTCCCGTCGTTGCCCGGTGAACTGATACGCCGTGCCCACGTTCCCGTTGCGTGTCGCACCATACGGCCAGTAACGTGTGCTCTCCCCGCCACTGCTGGCGACCGTCGAGCCGAGATGGTCGTGGTAGTAGTAGGTGACTGTCCCCGTGCTGCCGACCCGGCTGGCGCTGCGCTGACCGCCGACCACGTAGTACTTGACGATCTGCGCCGGCTGGCCCGTCCACGCTCAGATAGCGACGGTGGAGCCGAGTTGGTCATGGTAACAGTAGGGGACTGTATCGATGCTACCCATACGTATCAAGCTAACAATATGACAAAGAAGACTTTCAGGGCATAATGTCGTGGTAGTGATCCCAACACGAGCCACGGAGCGCCTTCAGATGACAACGATACCCCAATTGGTTCAAGTGCTGCAGGAACTGCTGACTTCGATCGCCGACCAGATCGCCCACGAGACCGGTTTCGTACGCCGCGAATCCAAATTGGGCGGGGCGGAGTTCAGCCAAACCTTGGTGTTCGGGTGGTTGGCCAATCCCGATGCCACGCTCAGCGAATTGGTGCAAGCGGCCGCCACGCTGGGCGTGCTAATCACTGAGCAAGGTCTGGCCAATCGCTTCACCGCCCCGGCCGCCGAATGCCTGCGGCGCATCTTGGAGGCCGCGGTAGGCTTGGTCGTGAGTGCCAAGCCGGCCGTGGTGCCCATCCTGCAGCGTTTCAACGGCGTTTACCTTCAAGACAGCACCACGATCACGTTGCCCGAGGCGCTGGCCGAGCTGTGGCGGGGGTGTGGCAACGCCAGCGGGACGGGCCAAGCCGCCCTTAAGGTGCAGGTGCAGTTTGACTACAGCCGCGGGACGCTGAGCCAGATCGTCTTGCAGGACGGCCGGGCGCAGGACCGCAATGCACCGGTGCAGAGTGCCACACTGCCAAAAGGTGCGCTGCGCCTGGCGGATCTGGGTTACTTCAGCCTGCCGATCCTGGCCACCTTGAGCGCGCAGGAGGTGTACTGGCTGACGCGGCTGCAGGCTGGGACGGCGCGCTATACGCCTGCGGGCGAGCGGCTGGATCTGCTGGCGCTGTTGCACGCGCCGGACCTTGCCGCCGTCGACCAAGCGATCCTGGTGGGCAGCGCCCAGCGCCTACCCTGTCGGCTGCTGGCCGTGCGGGTGCCCCAAGCCGTGGCCGACAAGCGGCGTCGTGAGTTGCACACCGAAGCGCGCCACAAGGGGCAGACGGTTAGCCAGGCACGGCTGGCCCTGGCGGATGGGACGATCTTCATTACCAATGCGCCCGCGGACAAGTTGACGCTGCACGAAGCGCTGACGCTGGCCCGCTGTCGCTGGCAGATTGAATTGCTGTTCAAGCTGTGGAAAAGCCAGGGCCACATTGATACCTCGCGCAGTGACCACCCCTGGCGGGTGTTATGCGAAGTCTACGCGAAACTACTGGCGATGATCGTCCAACACTGGCTGTTCCTGGTTGGTTGCTGGGCCTATCCGGATCGCAGCCTGGTCAAGGCGGCCCAGACGGTACGCGGGCATGCGCTGCACCTTGCGGCCCATCTGGGTTCTGCCAGCCAATTGGCCGACGCCATCACCATCATCCAAAACTGCCTGGCGGTCGGCTGTCGCATCAACAAACGGCGTGCCGCGCCGCACACCTATCAGCTCCTGGCTGCGCTTGACGACGACTTTGATGGCCTGCATCTCTATATGATGAATTCAGACGCATCGTCTATTGCTTAGCTTGATACATATGGGGCACGGCCTTGCGCCTGCCCGCCGGGGCGACCGCAAGGGTGCGCCCCTACAAATTTAGATACGGCCTCTGCGGCCCCGTTTGCGCCGGAGAGAAGACCCTCTACCACGGCTCGCCCAGCGTTCCCGAATAGCAGAACACAGACGCAAAGCCAGACCCAAACAGTCGCGGGAACAGGACGCACACACCAACCAGTCCGCCTGTCCGTTGACCGGAGTTCGGCGCCCCCAACGCCAGCCCACCGGTATCTGCCGAGCCGGTAGAAGATACCCTTCTCCCCAACGCAATTCGCGGCAGCAGCCATCGCAGCGGGCCAAGTCGGCTGCCTGGCCCGCCCACCAAGCCACTGCCGCGCGTCGCGCCGCGGCCAGCAACGCTGCCAACCGTGAGCGCGGCGAACGAGTGAGGTGAGATCTGTCCATAGCGTGACAGCCGTGAGCGTACGACATCCAGTCTACTGGCGAGCAACTCGCCGTCGCCCAGCACTGAGTATACACGGTTGCGGCTGCAATGAGCTGCAGGGAAACTGCAAGGATGTGCAGGATGACGGCTTCAGGCAAAACATAAGCCGACAACACGCCACCACTGGGAGCACCTCCACCATTGTCGGGAGCGGAAGATGCGTGACATCTCATCCGGTTCATATTTGGAACTGCGGCATGCATGCCGCTTGGCGTGATTTCCCGTTTGTGGTATCATCTATTCGGGAGGTGCTTCCTATTGCAGATCGAACACTATTTCGATTTTCTTGCGCCTGACGACATTCGCTAAAGGCGCAACAGCAGCGCGCGCCGATTGTGGCATATCTTTGAGTTTCCTCTGCCGGCGACGTACAATCGCATTACCATGCTACGCGTTTCAGGGTGCCCCTCGAAGGACATTGAGATCATGAATAACAGCATTCCACTCCTCAAGTTACAGAACGCCGATGTTCTCCTGGCCGAACTGATGGATCAATTTCACGGCCAGCCGGTTGGCTTCGAGATTTCCAGCCTGGATGGGGTCATGCTCTTGTTACCGAGCGAGGACTACGACTTCGTGAGCTCGGCTATCCGGGCCAGGATGACGTTACCGACTCGCACGACCAGGCTGCCAGTGGAGTACTACGCTGAAACAGTGCGCATCCTGCGTGGCCTGGAGCAACAATACGGCATGACCTCCGCCGATTTCTATCGCCAGTTTCAGGAAGGCACGCTGCCGGAGGGGCCGAACGACTACTGGGAATGGCGGACCCGCTACAAAAGTCTTCTGACAATGCAGGAGCGCTATGGCTTCTCTGAAGCTGAGGTTGTCCATGCCTGATGGGAAACTACGCGCCGTCTACTGGGACAACTTCACTGCCCTGGCGGAGGTAGAGGACATCTTGGACACGGCTCACCCCGACTATAGCTTCCCGTCAGAAGATGAAGTGGAATGCACGAGTGCGCTCCATGCCGTGCTCATCTTTAGGGACGGCTCGCGCTTGATCGTCCACGCTTGGCTGGATGCCGCCGAAGAAGTCCAAGAACGCGACTACGCATACATCTATCTGGATGCTCAAGGCGACCGCGTTTTTCAGTACGACGATGCCCCTCATCACCCTGAACTGCTGAGTCATCCGCATCACGTTCACAAGGGACGGAGATCTGTCGCTGCTCCTGATCGGGCGTGGCCCCTGGATGTGATCCACGTCAGCTTTGTGACCATGCTCGATCGGGCGGCGCGCGAATACCGAAGAAATCATCAGAACCGATAATCCGTAGAGGAAGATGACCACCACCGGCACCGGCCAGGCCTTCACCACCCTGATCCATCGCGCGCTGCGCGCATATCACCGCGTGGATGATTTGGCGCGGATCGCGCCGCTGGCGGACCTGCCCGGATGGCAGATGCGGCTGCGCTCACTCCCCGCCGCGGAGGTCGGCCCGGGGTTTGGGGCCGTGCTCGATGCGGGGCTGGCACGGCTGGCCGAGGAAGCCCCCCAGGCGGCCGATCTGCTGCGCCGGCGCTTCGTCCAGGCCGCGACGGTCGCCGAGGTGGCGCGCGACCTCAACTACGCGGAGCGAACCGTCTATCTGCGCCAGGAGGAGGCGCTGACGGGGCTGGCCCATGCCATTTGGGACATGGACGCGGCGGCGCAGGCCCGCCCCGCCCTGAACGACGTCCAGCAGGCCGCCCTGGCTGCGCTGCCGCCGCCGAGCTTCAGCCGGCTCTTCGGCGTCGCCGGGCTGATGGCGCGGCTGCAGGAGTTTCTGCGCACCGAGCAGGCGTGCTGGCTGATTTCGCTGGAGGGCATCGGGGGGGTCGGCAAGACCGCGCTGGCCCGCGCCGCGGTCGAGGCGCTGGTGCGCGAGGGTAGCTTCCAGCGCGCGCTCTGGGTCACAGCCCGCCAGCAGTTCTTCGCGTGGGGCCACACGCAGACGGAGCCCCGGCCCGCGCTGACCTATCGCAATCTGTGCGAGGAGTTGTACGCCGCGCTGGGTCTCGGCGCGTTGGACGGCCAGGAGGCCGCCGAACAGGAGCGCCGCCTGCGCGAGGCGTTGGCGACGCTGCCGACGATCCTGGTGGTGGACAACCTGGAGACCGCCGCGGATGTGCAAGCGGTCGTCGCCGGGCTGGATCGCCTGGCCCGGCCGACCAAAGTGATCCTGACCACCCGCCACCGGGTGAGCGCCTACGAATGCGTTACTGTGCTGAACCTGCGCGAACTGGGCCGCGAGGATGCGCTGGCGTTCATCCACCACCACGCGGCCGAACGCAACGTGCCGGCGTTGCTGGACGCCTCGCTCGACGACTTGGCGCGCGTCGCCGATGTCACCTTCGGCAGCCCGTTGGCGATCAAGCTGGTGGTGGGGCAGATGCACGCGCGGCCGCTGGCCGTGGTGCTGGATGACCTGGCGCACGCCCGCGCCGGCGCGCGCGCGATTTCTTCCTCTATATCTTCCGCTACTCCTGGGCGCACCTTTCGCCGGCGGCCCGCCATCTCCTGATCCACGTGCCGCTGCTCGATGCGCGCGGCGCGGGCGCCGCAGAACTGGCGGCGGTCAGCGGGCTGGCGCTGGATGGCGCGTTCTGGCAGGCCATCGAGGAATTGGTGAACTGTTCACTGTTGAACGCGGGCCACACGGCTGGCCGGATGATCTACAGCATCCACCGCCTCACCGAGTATTTCCTCCTCTCCGACCTGGTCGGCGCCAATTGGGCCGATCCCCAATGAATCCCCCATCGAACGATTGGCAGACGCTCTTCGTCGCGGGCATCGAACGGACGGCCCGGCATTGGCTGAGCTTCTTTCGCGACCGGCCTCTCATGGACGCCGAGACCTGGGCAGCCAGCAGCGGCCATGCCTTGCGCGCGCTGACCTGGAGCGTCAGCAGCGGCCGGTACAATGAGTTAGCGGCCGATCTGGCGTTGGCACTGACCTCAAGTGTGATGCGCTTAGGGTATTGGCACGAATGGGAGATTACGCTCCGCCAGGTGATTGCCCAGGTGGCAGAGACGATTGATACTGAACGGCTGTGGGATCTGAATGCTGTCCTGAGTTACCTGCTGTTGCGGCTCCATCGGCTGGATGAGTCCATCGCCCTCTCGAAGCAAAACTATCAGATCGCGGCGGCACGCCAGGATGTGTCCAGGCAACAAAGCACGCTGATGCATCTGGCTGAGACCTACTTGAACGCCGAAGCCTTCGATCAGGCCCTGCCTTGTGCAGAGAACGCGACGGCGCTGGCAATTGCGCTCGGCGATCCGATCGGAGAGGCCGACGGCCTGATCAATGCGGCGCGCGCCCTGATGGATCTCGGCGACATCGCCGAAGCTGAACGCCGATTGGCGAAGGCGCTGGCCCTGACCACGGCGATCGGCGCGCCGGTCTACCAAGCCAAGACGCACATTTTTCTGGGTCACGCGACCCGGCTGCGCGGAGATTGGGCCGCGACCTTGGCGCAGTTTCGCACGGCGTTGCCGATGGTTGCCGATTCCAACGATGCGGTCGGCGTCGGGACCATCTTGAGCAACATCGGCTGGGCGCTCTCGCACCTGGGCGAATGGGCGGAGGGCGCGGCCGCGCTCGAAGAGGCGATTCGCATCCTCGCCGAACACGGCAACGGCCCGGCCGAAGCGGCCGCGCGGCAGCGATTGGCCGAGCTGCGCCGGCGCGCGGCCGGTGGCGCCAGTGGTTGATGAGAATTAAGAAAATAATCCGGTAATCGCCTTCTCCAACGCGTTGTTCGTCAACCTGGGCCGCCCGGCGATGAATCGTCCGGGCTACCCCGCGGCGCCCCGTAAACGGGGCTAGATCCGTGCCGACGCGGCGGTCCAGCCCGGTTGACCGGGCGCTGCTCGGTAGCACGAACCATTCACACCTGCACTGCACCTGCCGGTGTGTGCAGGTGCAAGTGTGGTCGTGCGGGCGTCAGTCACAAGACGCCCCGCCCATGACCCGATACATTATCCCGCACGGTCCTGTGCCGCGCCCAGCCACCACGCGCCCGCAGCGTAAACGCCAGGCACTTGATCCTCCACCCACTCCTGCTCCATCTGTATTCCCATATCATCATCGGCCATCCTGACCTGCGACGCCGCGACGCGCCCGGCAGCACAGGTCTGCAGGTTTTTGCAGATATTTGCAGGTCGTTGCAGGTGGAATGTGATACTCTAGTACATCTCGGCTGAGTTGAGCCAAGGGTTAGGCCGCCAGGGCCCGACCCTTGTAGGTCCATTTGAAGGGCTTGGCCATGGTCCGGTTGAAGTACTCGATGAAGGCCAGCACTTTGGCCTTCAGATGCGCAGTGGAGGTGAAGTTACCGCGCTTGAGTAGCTTGCGCACCAAGATGCTCAGCCAGATCTCGACCTGATTCATCCAGGAGGCGTGCTTGGGCGTATAGTGGAAGACAATCCGATGGGCTGGGTCAGCCAGGAAGGCGGCCCGCGTCGCCATCGACTGCAAGATGCCGCTTTTTTCCTTGATGCCCAAGTCGTCCACGACGTCGGATTTTTGCGCCACGTAGCGTACTAATGTTTCGGACTGATGCGTGTTCAGGTTATCGACGACGAAATGCCACTTTTTGGTCGCCGGGTCAGCCTCGATCGTCCGGCGGATGTGGTCCGCGAAGTCGGCTTCGGTACGCGTCGGGCCACACGAAGGGGTCACGACCCGCCCGGTCGCGACGTCGAAGTTGATCATGAACGAAAGCGTGCCGTGCCGCGTGTACTCGAACTCTCGGCGCTCGATCTTGCCGGGCGCTAACGGGAGCCCCGGATGCTTGCGCTCTAATGCCTGTACGCCCGTCATTTCATCGCTGCTGATCGTCCGTTCGCCTTGGGTGGCCAGCGCGGGCGCCTGCCGATACAGCGTGTTGATGTCGGCGATCTTCGCGTCGAGTTGGGCGTCGGGCTCGGGCGTGAGCCAGTCACGGATCAGATGCGGCTTAAGGTCCCCCCTTTTCAGCAGCCGCGCGGCATGCCGCGGGGAAATCTGCGCGACGATGCCGCGCAGCATAATTTCGTCGGCCACTTCGCGGCCCGACCATTGACTGATCGGGCGCTCCGACGCCTCGGGCTTCTCGCAAGCCAGGGCGGTGATCTGGCACAACTGATCGGCCGTGATCGCCGATGGCTTGCCGGCCCGGGGTAAATCTTGCAAGCGGTCCTCGACTGTCAGGTCCGCCAGCGGGATCGCTTGCCCAGCGCGCCAACGTTGACGCCACTGCCGGACCATGTCCACGCCGACCAGTAACTTGCGGCCGACCTGCGCATTGTTCAAGCCCTGCTCGGCCGCCAGGATGATGCGCGCCCGCAGCGCAATCTGCTGAGCGGTGCTATGGGCGTTGACTAACTTCTCCAAGGCCGCCTGTTCGGCTGGGCCCAAGTTGACGACGGGTGGTTTCGGACCTTGCATGTGACGGCCTCCGCGTGCGGTAAGATGGCTGCATCTTACCGCGTGGCAACACCGCCGTCAAATAAAGGTCGTACCCTGGCCATAACTCAGCCGAGATGTACTAGGCACATCCAAAGGGATTTTAGGAGGTTACGATGCAACTCTGGAAATCGCACCGCTATGGCAGAGGGATGATCCTGGCTACCCTGCTGACTTGTCTCGCACTTTTTATGAACACGTTGACGTCCCTGAGCGCGGCGCGGCCGGCCCATGACGCAGTGACTACCTTTGCTCCGTTCTCTCAAACCAATGCCGCTGAAGTTCCTGTGCTGCAAAAGGATTTCTTGCGCAGCGGAGGGATCGCAGCCTGGACGATGCATACAACCGCTCCAGCCGGCTACATCTCGATATCATCGGCGACCGGCGAAGAGAGCAGTTCACCGGTTGATTCACCACGCCCCGTCACCGAAATGGCGCGGCCGGACTTCCCTATTGCGCAGCCACAGACCATCACCGCCATACGCGGATTCCTAGACGTGCCTCAGTATGCCAGCCAGGAATCGCCCGCCGCGTGGAGTCCGGCCGTCGCGCCTTCGCCTCTCCCAGCGCTGCTCCCCAAGCCACCAGTCCTGGAGGCGTTGCCGCCCTACAACGAAACGCACACGCTCCAAGGCGCGCAGGTGTGCGGCGAGATCACCAGCGATACCACCTGGACTGCAGCGACGGGCGTCTACACCGTCACCTGCGACGTGAGCGTGGTTGCCGGTGTGACCCTGACCATCGAGCCTGGCGTCGCCGTGAAGTTCGAGCATACCGGTGATGATCTGATCGTTGCCGGCGCGTTGCAGGCCGTGGGCACTGAAGCTGCCCCGATCCTGTTTCAGCCGGTGACGGGCGGGACGCGTGGCAGTTGGGGCCGGGTGGCATTCCTGACCGGCAGTGTGGGCGTGCTGGAGTATGCCGTCCTGGAATACGGTGGCGCCAGCGATGGGATGCTATACATCGCCAGCGACCAGGTGCAGGTGCAGAATTCTGTAGTGCAGTACAGCGCTCGCACAGGCATCGTCATCCCGGCCGCCTCGCCGTTGATCAGCGCGACCCAGATCTTGAGTAACACAGGTGATTATTACGGCGGCGGGCTATACAACGACTCCGGCAGCCCGACCATCCAGAGCAACACCTTCTCCGGCAACTCGGCCTACGCCGGTGGCGGCATCCGCAACGCCTCCGGCAGCCCAACCATCCAGAACAACACCTTCTCCGACAACTCGGCGACTCACTCCTACGGCGGCGGCGGCGGGCTATACAACGACTCTGGCAGCCCAACCATCCGCAACAACATCATCACCGGCAACTCAGCGACTGGCTCCGAGGGCAGCGGCGGCGGCATCTACACCTCCTCCGGCAGTCCGATCATCCGCAACAACATCATCACCGGCAACTCGGCCTTCGCCGGCGGCGGCATCTACAACCGCTCCGACAGCCCGATCATCCGCAACAACATCATCACCGGCAACTCAGCGACTGGCTCCGAGCGCGGCGGCGGTATCTACTACAACATCTTCGCGAACCTCGCCCCGAAAAACGTGGACTACAACAACCTGTGGAACAACAGCGGCGGCGACTACGTTGGCGTCAGCCCTGGTCCGCACGACATCGCGGCCGATCCGCGCTTCGTGGATGCGGCCGCCGGCGACTTCCACCTGCTGCCCAACTCGCCCTGCATTGACGCCGGCGACCCCGACGATTACCCCGAGACCGACTTCGAGGGCGACCCGCGGCCCATGGGGTTAGGCGTGGACATCGGCACCGATGAGTTCCGGGGCCTCGGCGTGGGCAAGCGAGGGCCGTTGGCCGTAGCGCCGAGCGAAACCATTACCTACACCCTGGCGCTGGTCAACCTGACAACTTCCGCAGCCAATAGTGTGGCGCTGAGCGACACCCTACCGCCGGAGCTGCGCTACCTGGGCCACCAGGCTCCCGGCCTGAACTGCGCCCACGATGGGGCGCCTTGGGGCGGCCAACTGACCTGCATCCCGGCCGGCGGCGCCTTGGCCGTGGGCGAGATCCGACCGCTGACAGTGACCGTGAAGGTGACCGATACGCTGGCTGCGCCGCGGCCGATGATCAACACGGTCGTAGCCACGGCCAACGTGAACGGCACAGTGGTACGGGCACAGGCCCGCGCCAGAACTGAGATCAGTTGGTGCCAGGTGCGGCTGAACGACGGCCTGGTGGGCAGCGATGTGCAGGCCGCCATCAACGCCAGCGCCGATCCCGCAGACACGATCAAAGTCAGCGGCGCGTGTGTTGGGACGCTGACCCTGACCAAGACCTTGACCCTGCAAGGCGGCTGGAGCTACGACTTCAGCCTGCGCGATCACCGCACTTACACCACCACCCTGGACGCCCGGTGGCGCGGCAGCGTACTGCGCATCGAAGGCTCCGTCGTCCCGACCATTGACGGCTTCACCATCATCCACGGCTACGCGACCTCCGGCGGCGGGCTGCACAACGGCTCCAGCAGCCCAACCA
>Ga0351900_1077_pt2 | contig 23200 bp, 20 predicted proteins | sample BONcelHT113001D3_FD_205827 | JGI IMG/M metagenome (GOLD analysis project Ga0351900, IMG submission 205827) | Enriched cells from coal bed in the Powder River Basin, Montana, United States - BONCAT cells T11 rep1 HSBNCT.T11.300.1.D3 ...
CATCCAAAGCAGCGCCACCAATTTTATTTTCAGATAATGGAATAACCCTACAATCAAATGATATAGTTTTAAGAAATTGGAAAATATTTTCCACTTCTTTATTATTACTCTCTTTTTCCATTAGAGTAGATTTAAGTAGATTAGAAAAAAATGAATTGGCCGTGAAACTAGCAAAAACTGAATTTAACTTTTCTATTCTACCTGAAAAAGGAATGTCAGATAATAATATATTAAATTCATCCGAAAAAGTGTAGATAAAAGAGGGACTAAATTCTTGGAAAATTTCTATTCCAGTATTTACCATAGCCTCCACAAAAACAGAATCATATGGTTTTTTTAAGCCTATTTGCTGTGAAAGTTTATAAAAGCCTCGCCCATCAAGCCTTAGTAATATTTTGGAACCACATGGAACTTTTATCTGGGAAAATATTTCACATTCCTTCATAAAACAACAACCAAAACTTTTTATGGATTTTCCAATTTTACTAATTTAAAGTTTTTTTAAAAAATAATAATGAACAATTATTTTAAGTGCCTACAATGAAATTTTCATTCAAACTTTTAAGTAGTTTAATAGCAGAATAAGCAGCTAAAACACTGGTTTTTGGATTTACCGCACACCTAACATTTTTGGTGGTGGTTCTGAATTCTCCAAAGTCCCCTTCAACCAGAACTTCATGCACATTGCGGTCAACTTCAGGGTCAGCAATAATTTCCACTTCTACATCCATTTCACAAGCAATACTAAGTGCTGCAGCAACATTGATATTAACCGGAAACTTTTTAACTGCTTCTGATGCCCGGCCTTTATATAATGTTTTTTTTTCAGATATTTCAATTCCTAAAGATTTCGGAGGCTTCCTAGTGGTTAAAGTAGCTTTTCTTATGGTTCCAATGGAAGCTGCTTTAATTCCATCCAATCCCACGATGGCGCCAGATGGAGCATATATTTTGACATTATTTTCTGTAGCCAGATTTTCCAGATTTTTTTTCACATCTTCATCCATTAAGGCTCCGATACTCATTATTATTACATTTTTTCCTTTTTTAATTATCTTAGGAACTACTTCAGCCACTGCCATAGGGGCAGCTGCTTCAATAACCATATCCACATGCTCCAGCATATCTTCTATTTTTAAAACTGCCGTGCCTTCCAGCTGAGAGGCTAAATTTTCAGCCCTTTCAACATCTCTGTCATAAAAATATTTAAGATCAACACCTAGTTTTCCTTCGAGAGCATAATTTGTTATAATATTGGCTATGGCCCCACAGCCTACTATTCCAACTATCATTTGAATATCACGATTATATTTTTTAATTATTTATAATAAAATATTTATGGTTTAAATAGTTTTAAAAATAAATTTTATGAGTTTTAATTTAATAAAAATAGAAAATTTCCTTAAACCCTGAAAAAACACAAGGCATTAAATAAAAAAATAAGTTATGGGGAAGTTGGTGTAGTAGTCTCAGCAGGTAGATTTGGAGTTATAATTAATATATCTCCTACAGCCTGGACACGGTCATAAGCAATGTCCATTACTCCCTCTTCCTTAAGAGGTCTGATTTCATCCGCTTCTGGAACCATCCTTATACTAGTTTTAATAACTTCTTTAAGACCTACATTCTTTTTATCAGGGCTCATGGCTCGAACTTTAAGATTGGATACTCTGCCCTTTTTAATGTTGAGAACCACATCTTGTACTCTCCCCACATATTTTCCCCTAATTGTATATATGTCTAAACCATAAAGATTGGACAATTCGACCATTTTTTCCACCACCAGATTTTATTCATTTAATGTTTAATAGAAAGGCTGTTAAATGTTAAATTTCTAATTATAAGATATTTTATCATTTAATAACTTAAATAGTTTAGTATTTAAAGGTAGAAAATTACTATTTATAATAATTCTCAGTGAGTGTTTATTTAATGTGGAACTATCAAATATAAACTAAATTATATTAAAATATTATTGTTAAAATTTTTGTTAAAAAATCATTCAAACGAAGGAAAGATTATTTTATTAAATATTGATTAATATTCTAAAAGTGATTATAATGTGGGATACCAGCAAAGATTACCGATTATTAGTAGCAGAAAAATCTATAAATCTTTTTATAAGAACCATTCAAGGCGGAAACTTCAAAGGGCACTGGAGAAAGAGAGAAGTTGTTCAAATAGCCCGTGAAATGAGTAGAGAACTTCAAGCTGTGGCTTTTTCATATATGGAACCCCAGGATTTAATTGCATCCCCCCATATAAAAACTCTTACAGAAAAAACCGAAAAAATAAAAGAGTTTTTAGGTGGAGAAGGGTGGAATAAGAAATTTTTAGACCAGGCCACCCGTGATGAGAAGGAAAAACTTGAAGAAAATATTGCCAAAGTTAGATTTTTCTTAAACACATTTTTAGGATTAGAAAAGAGGATTTCTCTGGGACAAATAAGTGATCCTGTAATGGGAATTGATATCATAGTAGGCGAAATAATGAGTGTGGGTAAACATGCACAAGCCAGTAATTTACTTATATGCAACGTTAATATTGGAGAAAGAGCCATAACTGTAGTAACCAATGATATGGATGTTAAAGAAGGCAATCATGTGGCTATTTCTATGCTACCCCCCATTACATTTATGGGTATAACTAGTGAAGGTATGTTTTTAGGTGCAGGAAATGGTGTTATAAAAAATGTTCAGGGAGATTTAGGCCATATGCCCCATGGAATTCCATTAGAAGCTTTAAATGAAGCTCGTAACCTAGTGGAAAATTTTTTAAATGAATAAATAAAAAATTTTGAATTAATTTTTTTATTAATTTCTTAATAATTTATTAAAAATAATTAGCGAGTATTAAGTATGGCCAGTTTAGTGCGAGTCATATCTTCTACTGCGTATTTTACTCCCTCTTTACCCATCCCACTCATTTTAAAGCCACCGAAAGGCATATTATCAGTTCTAAAAGTGGATTGTTTATTAACCATTACTGATCCTGCCTCAATGTTTTGAACAGCCCTAAGGGCATTATGAATATTTTCAGTGAATATACTGGCCTGTAAACCATATTTGGTATCATTAGCAACTTTTATAGCCTCATCAATCCCATCAACACGTATAATTGGAGAAATAGGCCCAAATGTTTCATCCTGGACAGCTTTCATATCCGATCGTACATGGTCTAGTATGGTAGGTTCAAAGAAATTTCCATTTCTTGCTCCACCATATAATAATTCAGCACCCTCCACCACAGCATTTGAAACTATTCTCTCTACAACAATTGCGGCATTTTCATTGATCATAGGACCAATATCAGTTTTCGGGTTTAATGGATCCCCAATTCTCAGTTTTTTTGTCTCTTTAATTAGCATTTCCACAAAATCATCCGCAATGGAATTTTCCACTATCAAACGTTTCACAGCAATACAAACTTGGCCCGTGTAAAGATATGATCCTCTGATAGTTCCTTCAACAGCTTTTTCCATATCTGCGTCTTTCAAAACAATTAAAGGATCATTACCCCCCAATTCAAGTGTTACTTTTTTCATGACCGCTTTCTGAGATATTAACCTTCCAGTTTCTACACTACCAGTGAATGAAATTTTGTCCACTTTTTCACTGGTGACAATTTCATCACCAATAATGTCCCCTCTTCCAGTTACAGTATTTATAGCACCATCAGGTAAGTAAGAATCAATTATCTCTGCCATTTTTAAAGCAGATAATGGAGCCATAGCAGAAGGTTTCAAAACTACCGCATTTTTAGCAGCCAATGCAGGACCTACTTTATGGACGGCGAGATTAAGAGGATAATTAAATGGAGTTATAGCCCCAACGACCCCTAGAGGAATCTTCAAGGTGAATGCCATGAATCCTTTCCCACCAATACCTGCATCAAGAGGAATTGATTCCCCATAAATACGTTTTGATTCTTCAGAAGATAATTTCAACGTATCTATTGATCTTTTAACTTCATCAAATGCGGCATTTATTGGTTTACCTGTTTCCATTGAGATTAAACGGGCAAATTGTTCCATATTTTTCTCTAAATCTCGAGCAGAATTATATAATGCTTCTGAAATTTTTCTAGATGAAAAGTCTCTTAATTTACTTTTAGACATATATGCAGAATCTATTGCATTATTAACATCTTCTGAACTTCCTAATGGAACATTATCAATGATTTCCTGGTTAAATGGATTTATAACCTCTATTTTTTCATCAGAATCCTTGGATTTGCCATTTATTAACATCTGCATATAATTTCCCCCTTGATTTGACATGATAAATAACAATTTCTTAAAAATCAGTCAAAAGCAAAAAATATATTAAAAAATAGAAAAAATTTAGAATTTATCATTTAGATTATCAATAGAGTTAGTTAATTTATTAAGATCATTGTCCACTATTTCATTACCAAGGCCACTTAGGTAATTTCTATAAAAAACTGCCGCCACAATAGCTATAACAATGATACCTCCAAAAATCAGTATCATTTCTGCAGATCCCTGTGCCATTTCATCTTCGAAAATTTTCATCTTTAACACCTTTAAGTTCCCACTATAAGAAAAGCAAATTTTCCCACAATATAGAATATACCATAAGCAGCAATAGCCAGAGGTATACCAAATTTAATTCCTTTACGGGCACTACCATGCATAATAATTCCTATTAATAAACCTGCGATAATGGAGTGAATAATGATATAACCTGTTGCAGCAATAATAGATGCATCTAACATTGGATTTTCTTTTCCCAAAGATTCAATGAATGCAGAATAAACCGTTATCATACCCAAAGAAAATGGTGCAGCAATAATTGCTGCAATAATCAAAAACATAACTGACATCATCACATTTGCTTTTCTTTCTCGTTTAAGAGCTAGAACTGCCCTTAAATCTTCAGCAACTGTTTCAACAACATCAGAAAGACTACCACCGGCTTTTCGGCCCTCCAATATCATTCTAAACGTCCTATCCAGATTTTTTGACTTTAAACGTTCACCCATAGAAAGAATCGCATCATCAAAAGTTCTCCCAATTTTTATCTCTATGACTGCCCTTTTAAGCTCATTAGTGAGTGGACCGCCTCCCTGTTTAGATACATCTTCTAATGCAGTTTCTAAACCTACCCCTGCACGTAAAAGAGAAGCAATTTGTCTTAAAAAATCAGGAGTAGACTGTTCTATGGCATCAACCCTTTTTTCCATCATTAAAAAGATATACCCTGCCATTAAAAGAGGAGGAATAAAAAATCCAGCAATTCCTGCTAGAATAGGATTTATGCCAACCAGAAAAGAAAATCCTGCTGCAATTAATCCCACAGCTATACTGGTTAGAATGGCCAAAGTAATCATTTCAGATGCTTTTACATACATTCCGCCTCTTATCAAAATTTCCTGAATCTTAATTTGATATCTATCAGGTATAATACTATCAACAATATTAGAAACAGGAGATAATACTTCGGGAATAACAGCCATTTATACACCTTTATTAATTTTTATAAAAATTCAATATTATAATTACATGCCCATGAAAAACATTATAATTATTAAATGATAATTTAAATATTTCATCAAATGATTATTGTTATTAAATATGATATAATTTATATAATACTTAATATTTATATACCATTGTTTTTTTAAAAATTTATAAAAAAGTTTTAAGATTAGATTAATAACTTTTTATTCAAAGTTGAAGTCCCCCGGCAAATTAGTTAAAATTTTAGCTTTATTCTTTACCAGAACCATATCTTCAATTCTAACTCCAAAATGACCCTCAATATAGATACCAGGTTCAACAGTTACGATCATATTTTTTTCTAGCTTTGATTCATTCTTAGCAGATAAAGATGGTTCTTCATGAACTTCAAGACCTATAGAATGACCTGTAGAATGTATATAATTATCACCATAACCGTAATCAACTATTACTTGCCTTACCGCTTTATCCACTTCAGAAGCCTTGACACCAGGAGCAATAGATTTAATACCTACTTTTTTTGCTTCTAAAATAATATTACGAATTTCTTCTTGTTTTTCTGTTTCAACATTAGTACGAGTACAGTCAGAGCAGTATCCTTCCCATCTTGCACCCCAATCAATTACTGAGGGGTTGCTGATATAATTAGAAGAAGTTTCGGCATGAGGTAAGCTGGACCTAGTGCCAGAAGCAACAATTGTATCAAAAGCCTCTTTTTGGGAGCCATTAGCACGCATGTTATAATTAAGTTGAGCAGCCACCTCCCACTCTTTTCCATGTAACCTTAAAGATTTAACAGATTTTTCAGAAATTTTTATAGCCTTTTGTATCTTTTTTATCTCTTCAGAAGATTTAATCATCCGAAAGGGAACTAACAAATCACTAGCCACAATTTTCCAGTCATCTTTAAATTGTTTACAAATTCCCAACGAAATAGTATTTTCTATGCCTAGTGTTTTTATTCCTTCTTTTTTTAAAATCTCTTTAACATCTTTAAATGAATTAAATTCTTCTACTGGAATTTTTGAGATTTTTTTAGCTTCTTCAAGATCCATTTTAGAGGCCAAAAGTACGGGATCTTCATTAAAAATCACCATGGAAAAACTAGAAGGGTGAAATCCAGATAAATAAGCAATGTTTTCGTTTTTAAAAAACAATGCAGTTTGAATGTGATCTGCGGCCATTTTAGTGGTTATATCATTAAATTCCATTTTAAGCTCCATTATACAAGTTTGAGAAATAATTAATATTTAATAAATTTATGTATAATTAAAAAATTGATTATAGTACTTAAATTTCATTATTATCCATGGTAAATTTAAGTAATTTAAATAATTCATTCCGGACTTCAAGAGGTATTTTTCTATGAATAGGCTGAGGAATATATCCAAAATCAGGATCATTAAAAATTATCCCATTATATTCTACTGGTTCAGAATAACGAGGTAAAAAATGCCAGTGAATTTCAGGTTGGGGATTTTTATCCCTAAATGCTGCATTTTTAAAGCAACTCCAATTAAAAAGATCCGGCTTAAATAACTCATTAAGGGATTTTTCCATTTTTTGAACTATTTTTCCAAATTCCACCCATTCCTCTGAATTTAATTCCATTAAATCTTGACAATACCGTTTAAGCACAACTACACAAGTTCCTAAATATCTCTGACTAGATGCTAAAAAAATGAACCAATACTTAGTTTCATGAATTTTTTCACCATAATAACCATTAATTGAACAATATTGGCATTTTTTCGTTATAAAACCTCCTTAATTAAGTAGCGGTTATAATTTTAAAATATTATCAATTATTAATAGATATTCTTTTAATTTATTTGATTATATTCAATTATTTAATAATATTATTTACTAAAATTTATATTATCAGAAAACATATACCTATATTATAATAAAAAAGATTTTTTACTAACCCGCGCGTGATTAAATGCATTCCCCTTTAGAACTCAGGAAATTTGTTGCCCCAGAATTTGTTTTTGGTAATGGAGCGAGATTTTTGGCAAATAGATATGCCAAAAATTTAGCTGCTAAAAAAATACTTATTGTAGCAGATAAAGGAATAATAAAAACGGGTATGGTAGACGAATTATGTAACCTGCTGGATGATAGTAATCTTGAATATGATATTTATTCAGATATTTCATCCAATCCCCGTGATCATGAAATAATGGACGGCGCTCAATTATTTTCGGATTCTCAGTGTAATTTTATTATTGCACTCGGTGGTGGGAGTTCTATGGACTGTGCCAAAGGGATAGGGATTGTGAGTTCCAATAAAAAACATATTTTGGATTTTGAAGGAGTGGACAAAGTCCATATACCCTCACCGCCTTTAATATGTATCCCCACAACTGCCGGATCATCTGCCGATGTTTCCCAATTTGCTATTATTATGGACACCGAACAAAAAATAAAAGTGGCCATAATTAGCAAGGCACTTGTTCCAGATGTGGCTTTAATAGACCCATCTACAAGTTTAACCATGGACCAGTATTTAACCGCCACTACCGCGTTAGATGCCCTAGTACATTCATTTGAAGCATTTGTTTCCAATGCAAGCTCACCCATAACTGATTTAAATGCTCTGGATTCAATAAACCTAATTAGTCATAACATAAAACCATTGTTAAATGATCTACAAAATATAGATCTCAGAAGCAAGATAATGCTTAGTAGTTTGGAAGCGGGTTTGGCCTTTTCAAATGCAAGTTTAGGCTTGGTGCATGCTATGTCACATTCTTTAGGTGGTTTTTTGGATCTATCACATGGTGAGTGTAATGCAATATTATTAGATCCGGTAATTGATTTTAATTTTATTTCTGAAACTGATAAATATCTTAAGATAGGAAAAATTATGGGAATAAATTTTAAAGATTCTAAAATCAAAAATCAAAAAGAACTCATAATTAATCATCTTAAAGAACTAAAAAAAGCATGTGGAGTTACCAGTACTCTGAAAAAACTGGGAGTTAAAGAAAAAGATATACCTCAACTAGCTGAAAATGCGATGAACGATCCATGTATTGTAACCAATCCCCGCAGACCAACTATTGAAAACATAGAGGAGATATTTATTAATGCCCTCTGAAAAAAATGAGTTATGGGATGATCTTAGAGAGAAAATTATTGGGTTGGGTGAAAATTCAATCCAGAAGAGTTATTATCCAGAACTTCAGCAATATTTAAATGATTTAAAAAGATTCAGAACTCTCCTTGATCAAACTAATGATGTTATTTTTCTTGTAGATACATATTCTAATTTATTAACAGATTTTAACAGCTCAGCCTCTTTTCAACTGGGTTATTCTTCTTCAGAATTATCAAAAAAAACTATAATGGATTTAATTATTCCCGAAGATCATGCAAAATTTAAAGATATCTTTTCAAAAGATAATTTAATCCCTTTAAAGGAAAATTGGACATTTGAAGCATCTTTTATAAAAAAAAATAAATCCCATATCCCTATGGAAGTTAACGTTCAAATGGTTCAGTTTAGTGAAATTTTGTATTCAGTTATGGTGGCCCGAGATATTCAAGAAAGAATTGCTGCTAAAGAAGCTTTGAAAGAATCCGAGGAATATTATAAAACTATATTTGAAAATACGGGTTCTGCCACAATAATTTTAGAAAAAAACACCACCCTAAGCATGGTAAACAGTGGTTTTGAAAATCTCACAGGATACAGTAAAAAAGAAGTGGAAGGAATAATGTCAATAGAAGACATTGTGAATCCTGAAATGCTTGAATTATCCTTGAAATATCATCATGATCGGAGAAAAAATAAAAAATTGATCCCCAAAGAATACGAAACCATGATTTTGAATAAAAGGGGAGATGTAAAATATGTCATAGCTACCGTGGCCATGATACCAGGGACAAAAAAAAGTTTAGTTTCTTTAGTAGATATAACCTCCAGGAAAATTGCGGAAAAGGAATTAAAAACCTCTTTGAATGAAAAAAATGTTTTATTAAAAGAAATACACCACCGTGTTAAAAATAACCTCCAAATTATATCAAGCCTACTTAATTTACAGTCAATTAATGTTAGAGATTCTCAAGACCTTGAAATATTCAAAGAAAGTCAGGATCGTATAAAGTCCATGGCCATAATACACGAACAGCTTTATCAATCAAAAAATTTAGCCAGCATAAACTTTTCGAATTATATAAAAACTATCATGATCCACCTTTTCCATTCTTACTCTTCTCCATCCAAGTACATAGTTCCCCGCATGAATTTAGAAGATATTAACTTGGATATAGATATTGCTATTCCTTGTGGGCTTATCATAAATGAACTTGTAACTAATAGTCTTAAACATGCTTTTGAAGGTAAAAAAGAAGGTATTGTAGACATATCCCTTAAATGTATTCAAGATGATGTGATACTATCAATATCTGATGATGGCGTAGGTTTTGATACCAATAAAATAAATATCAACAGTTCTTTAGGTCTTAAGCTTGTTAAAACACTTGTTGAACAGATAGATGGATCTTTAAATATTAAAAACGATGAAGGAAGTAATTTCTTGATTATTTTTAAAGAAAGTTTTAAAAATGACATTTAAACAAAAAAATTACTTTTAAATCATTTTTTAGTTTCAGTTAATTTAAATAATATTCAATATTTTTATTTTCATCAATTAATCCTATGGCAATATAGAAATTATTATATGTGTAAAATTTAGTTTAATTATTATGGTAAAATTTAGTTCAAGTGAAGTCCGAGATATTTTAATTTCCATGCTAGTTATAGCAGGAGTATTTGCATACATATTAACTAATAGAGATATTAATTTAGCAATTAGTGTTCTCCCCATAACTTTAATAGCAGTTGGGCTTGGTTTTGTGCTCCATGAGTTGGCACACAAATTTTTGGCCATGCACTATGGATTCTGGGCAGAATACAAGTTATGGGTAGAAGGATTAATATTAGCCATTGTAACTTCATACTTTGGATTTGTGTTTGCAGCCCCAGGAGCCGTTTATATCCATGGAGATTACATTTCAGATGAACAAAATGGGAAAATATCCCTTGCTGGTCCTTTGACCAATATTGTTCTAGCACTGATTTTCTTGGGATTGGCATCTGTTTTTTCAAGTAATGATTATTTATTGACCCTTGCTAGCATAGGATTCACCATAAACAGCTTTTTGGCACTTTTCAACCTCATTCCATTTAGTGTACTGGATGGGGCCAAAATATTCCGCTGGAATCCAATAATATGGGTAATTACTGCTACTGTGGCATTTGTAATGACATTCAATCAATATATGAATATATTTTAAATAATTAAGAATAATTTATTTAATTTAAAATTCACGTGATATTATGTTCTCCGAAGTACCGGTAAAATATTACAAAGGCACTCACCGTGCTATAAACCCTTCTCAAACTATTTCTAAGGTTGAAAATAAATTAAAAAAAGCCGGAGTTACCAGAGTTACAGAAATAACTCATTTAGATCGAGTAGGAATACCCGTATATTCTGCCATTAGGCCATCAGCCCAAGACGGAGCAGTTAGTATTTACGCCGGAAAAGGTGCCACTACAGAGCAAGCTAAAGCTTCTGCCATGATGGAAGCTTTTGAAAGATATTCAGCTGAAAAACAGGACATAGATCAGAATAAAATAATTAAAGGAACATTTAATGAGATGGAAAATGCACTAAAGCCATCTTCTCTTATTTTACCTCGCAGATTACAAAAAAACCCCGACGAAACACGGCTGGAATGGATCGAATCTATAAATATTAAGACTGAAGAAAAAATTTTAATTCCGGCCAATGCAGTTTATCATCCATACCAAACTAATGAAGAATCGCATATTTTTAAATCAAATACCAATGGTTTAGCTTCAGGCAATATCATTGAAGAAGCAGTTTTCCATGGTATGACCGAGGTAATTGAAAGAGACGCTTGGAGTCTATTTGAAACATATAAAAAGCGTGTAGAGATTAATGCATCTAAATCAGATAATTCAATTATAACCGATATTTTAAAGAGATTTCATGATGTTGGAATAGATATCAAACTTATAGATTTAACAGCAGATATTTCAGTTCATACTGTAGCGGCAGTCGCTGATGATACAGTTTTAAAAGATCCTGCCCTGCTCACAATGGGAGTGGGAACTCATTTAGATCCTGAAATAGCAGTTATAAGGGCCTTAACCGAAGTAGCCCAAAGTAGAGCAACTCAAATCCACGGAACAAGAGAAGACACCGTTCGGGCAACTTTCATGCGCAAAGCAGGATACGAGAGGATGAAAAGAATCAACAGCCATTGGTTTGGTGAGACCGAGCAATCAATTAACATAAAAAGTATGAAAAACAGATGCTCCTCCTCATTTAAGAAAGATATTGAAATCACCATTAAACAACTTCAAAAATGTGGTATTGAAGATGTTTTATTTGTTGATTTAACCCGAAAAGAAGTTGAAATTCCAGTAGCAAGAATCATAATACCGGGACTAGAAGTTATGGCCATAGACCCAGATAGAGTTGGAGATAGAGTGTGTAAAATTATTTAAAATAATTTTAATCCAAATCAATATTATAAAACTATCTCATTTTCTATTTTTCTTTAGTTATTTATTAGGGATTAGATAAAAATTATGATATATTACATTTTTTACTTCATAAAATTTATAGTGAATAATCTCATCTAATTATAATAATTTATTCAATTGAAATATATTAATCAAAAATGCTAAAAAAATTTTAATAAAAATATTTATTTTAAGCTGTTAGCTGTGTGGGAAAAATGTCAGAAATAAAAAAAATAATTGTTTTCACAGGACCTTCAATAAGTATGGAAGAGGCATCTGATATTCTTAAAGCAGATTACATGCCACCTATAAAACGTGGAGACATCATATATGCCCTTAATAGCAATCCAGACGTTATTGTGATTATTGACGGCGTATTCCATCAAGAACCTGCAGTTTCCCATCGTGAAATACTTGAGGCCATTAAAAGAGGCGTTAAAGTAGTAGGTGCATCAAGTATGGGTGCTTTAAGAGCATCAGAACTGGATGATATGGGGATGATAGGTATAGGTTATGTCTATCAACAATACAAAAGTGGATCTGTAGAATCAGATGATGACGTGGCAGTAATATTAAATCCAGAAACATACCAGCAACTTTCAGACTCATTGATAAGTATCAATTACAATTTAAAAAAAGCCCATGATCACGGGATTTTATCAGAATCAGAACTCCTTATAATGCTTGATGTATCCAAATCTATTTATTATCCAAAAAGAAGCTATGAAAAGATTTTTAAAGAGTCTAATTTGGATGAAAAAATAATTGATTCTCTTAAAAAGTTTATTATTGAACATGGCTGTGATGTAAAAAGAAATGACGCTATTGAAGTTTTAAATTATGTTAAAACTAATTTTTAGAAAATTAAATAGAATCCAATATGATATTATATTGATTTATAATTCTGCAAATTTAATAAAGTTATATGGTGTTTTCCCATGAAAATGGTAAAGAAAATAGGGGAAGTCAAAAAAGAAATTGAAAATAAAAAAATAATCATTGCATTTTCTGGAGGTGCAGACAGTACATTTTTAGCAAAAATTGCCTCCGAAGTAAATGGAGACTTTCTTTTAGTCACTATTGATAACGGAATGCTGGGCAAAGATTGTATTAATAATGCTAAAAAAATCGCAGATGAAATGGGAATTAAACATCAAATTATTAATGAATATTTTATAGAAGATCCGGCTTTCAGGGAAAATACTCCAAATCGATGCTTTATTTGTAAAAATAAAATGTATAAGGAGCTAGAAGAGATAGCCAAAAAAGAAAGTTTTCCAGAAATAGCTGATGGGACCAATATAAGTGATTTACTTGAAGATCGGCCAGGTATAATGGTTAATTATCAAAAAAATATTATAAGTCCTCTTGTTAAAGCAGGAATAATGCGAGAAGATGTTTTAGAATATTTAAAAGAACATGAAATTAATTATTCAAATAATACAACTTGTATGGCTACCAGAATAGCCACAGGGGAAGAAATAACTAACAAAAAAATAAACCAGGTTTCCTATGCAGAATCACTGGTAAAAAATCTCTCAAAGAATAACATAGTTCGGGTTAGATCACAAGATGGTTTAGCCCGTATTGAAGTGATGAATATTAAACCTCTTTTAAATTCAAATATTTTAAAGCATCTTGATGCGGAACTAAAGGCCGTGGGTTTTGAAAGGGTTACTCTGGATATTGGAAGTTCTAGTAAAGAAAAAAATGATTTAGTTGTTTACAAACCATGCAAGGATGAGAAAAATAAAATAATGTTTGAAACAGAACTCCCCTATGAAATTGATATTAAAAATACTTGTAGTCAACTGCAAAGTTTGGGGAAATTAAAATGTTCAGAAGCAATGGGTATTGCCATGTGCGAAATTGATGGTCAAAATATTACTGTTTTTAAAAATGGTAAAATAGTTGCACGTAAAGTTCAAGACAAAGAAGATGCCGAAAAACTTTTAATTAAAGTTTTACCTCGAATTAGGAGAATTATATAGTAGTTATACAATCTAATCAGTATAGTTGTTTAATAAATTTGAAAAAATTGAAAATAATTGGGCAATAAATTAAAAATCAATGCTGTTTATTATCAACATCGGTTTAAGGAAATTATAGAAAAAGAAAATATTAACTACAATTATAATGTCTTTCTCACATTTTCTTCACTCTTTCTTCTAAAGCTGGTTAACCTAGAAAGGGGACCTCTATCATCAGGTCCTTCCAGAACCAAAACATCCCCAATCAATTCCACTTCTGTTTGATCTGCGTAAATTTCATTAAATGAAATAGTAATTAAGGAAGATTCTTCCAATAAGTCATTTGTTTGTAGCAAATAATCAATTAAAAGTTCATTATGGGGAAAAACATCATAGATAGCAATTTTTAGCACATTATCCAGTAATTCCATGAAGGTTTCCATTAATGGGAACCCTTGCCACCAACAGTAGGCCCATAGAAGTTTTAACTGAATGTCCTTAATAGAAACTTCACCCTGGTTTTTAGCAGCTATTTTTAATACACCACGGGAAGCTGTGATTCTTAAAGTTATCTCGTTTTCCATATTAATCAGTTAAAGCCTTAATTAGATCAGTAGCCCGAACCAATCCAACTAAATCTCCTTCTACATTGGTAACTGGTATCTGTTCTATGTTTTTTTGTTTCATTTTCAGTGCACATTCTGTAACAGAAGTTCTTGATGTAGCAGTAACCACTTCTGTATTAGCAACATCTTTAACTTCCTTATCAGAAAATTTAAGATGGTTTTTAATGACATAAAGCACACTTGTACTATCCCATGACCATTTATCTCCTTCAGTACCCACAGAAGTATTGTGAACTGTTTTTTCAGAGACAACTTCACTTTCATTTAAGAAATCGGTTTCAGTAAGTACTCCAGATAATTTACCATCTTTATTTACTGAAAGCAGTACCTTTAAGTTAAAAAATCTCATAATCTCAAATGCAACATTTAAAGGAGTTTTTTCCCAAGTAGTGGGTATGGTTTTAAGCATATATTTTTTTACGGGATCATTAATTTCAATCTGAGATATAGCATGCGCTATTAAATCATAAGCCGTAATTATACCTACCAGTTCATTATTTTCTACAACTGGAACCCTTCTTATTTTATTTTCCACGATTTTTGAAGCTACTTCCCTAACATCTTCATCAGGGTGAGTAGTGACAGGATTCCGAGACATCATTAGCGCTATTTGTTCTTCATCAGGATTTCCAACCAGATCAGAACGAGTTATAATACCCACAAGTTCGTTGGTTCCATCTTTAACTACAGGAACTCCAGATACATTTTTCTCCCTCATGAGACTCATTGCATTGTGACGATTACCTGGAACTTTTACATAGTGAATCTCATCAGACATAATGTCTTTTACTAGCATCATTACACCAACTAACAGTTTTATTAAATTTGGATTATAAAAAATCAATTAATTTAATTAATGAACAACTAGAACGGGACATATTGCAGATCGTACCACCTTTTCAGCTACGCTTCCCAGGAGGAATCTATCAAGTCCATGCTTTCCAGAAGTTCCAATTACCACCAAATCTATTTTTTCTTCCTTGATTACATCTAAAGTTACATCTGCAGGAGAGCCTTCCTCAATTTTTAAAGTAATCTTAATATGAGGATCCTCTTCTTTGAGTACATCACCTATATTTTCCAGGGATTTATGGGCTTCTTCCTGGAGCATTTCTTTAATACGGACAATAACATCATCTAATGGAAGTCCAACTAATGAAGAAGTATCTGTGACACTTAAAGCAATTATTTCGGCTCCGCTTTCTTTAGCAATCCACATAGCATGTTTTGCAGCTTTATTAGAATATTCAGAACCATCCGTAGGTAATAAAATTTTTTTATACATTAGGCTCACCTCATATATACTATCTTACCTTTTCTAATTAGATATATTATATTTTTCGATTCAGTTCTGTTTATAATCGAAAGCCATGGATTTTTAGATAACTTATTTACCACCATGATATCCGCAACAGAACCCTCCGCTATAATTCCCATTTTCTGCCCCATGATGGTGGAAAAATTAGTGGTGGCCATTTTTAAAATTTCACGGGGAGATAAATATTCTTTAGAAAATCCTCTAGCCATTTTAAGTGCATAGTCCATCTCACGGAACATATTTGGAGAATTAAACATTAAATTATCAGTTCCCAAAAGAAGATTTAAGTTATGTGATACCATGTTCTTTAGTGGAGGTATTCCTACAGAAAGAAAGCCATTGGAACGGGGGCAGCATACCACAGAAGCATTACTGGAATATATTAACTCTATATCTTTTTTTTGAGGATAAGTGAGATGTACTAGTAATTTAAATCCACTTTTGATAGCCCTTTCCACTTCACTTTTACCTGTTTTATTTAAAGATTCTTTTTGGACTTTTTCATGCTCGGCCACATGAATAGAAGCTATTTTTTCTTTTTTTACGCATTCTTCAGTTATAATTCGGGCGGTTTGATCTGTTATCTCTCCAAAACCACTAGGTGCTATTCCGTCACAATATTTTAAAAGATTTTTAACAGCACTTCTGGTTTCTTTCTCTTCAGCTTCCGGATTAAACATTATTGGATCTCTTCCAAGCACAATCTTGTTAATAGGTATATCTTTGGATGCATTTTGCAATAGTTTTACGCCTTCAACCCCGCCTTCCCGATAATCTATAAATGTAGTGGTTCCAGTATCAAGCATTTCCCACATAGAAATTTTCATGGATTCTATTAAATCAGAAGAAGAAGTTTCCGAGAGTATTTGGTGTTTTAATCCATTAGGCGGTTTTACTATTTCATCAATAGTTTTTCCATCACCCACATCCATGGCTACCGAATCTCCAATATGAGTATGAGAGTTTATTAAAGAGGGTAATACTATGGAACCCTTGGCATCTATTTTATTTTTGGATAAAACCTTTTTTTTGGTGATTTCCTGAATATGATCATCTTCGATAATCAGATTAACCTTTTCAGGTTTTAAATCTCTTCCTGTGAGTACCATGCCATTTTCTATTACCAGCATATAATTTCCTCATAAAATCATTATGAAAATAAATAAAGCATTTTTTCCAGAATACAATTTAATGAATAATGTTCAAGGCAATATTGATTTTTAAATGTTTAAATTAATTTAAATAAAAAACAGCCATATCTTTCAAAAAAAAAAGTTAGAATCTTCTAATATTATTTGATTCTTTCTTTTCAGATATTTTATTATAGTAGTCCACTTTGGCCTTTCCCTTGCGGTACTTGAATTTAGTTATTTTGACCGTTTTGTAGGAACCTTTTTTAAGAGATTTCACATAAACCTGCCTATACCTCTTACTAGAATATTTACCATTCCATATTCTTACATGGAAACCTTTAGAATCCGCAGTGCCCATATTCTTAATTTTAACATATCTATTAGTTCCAGACTTTTTAGTAGAGGCTATATAAAGATCTGGTTTTGGATTACCCACTTTAACAGTTCTATAGTTTGTTCCAGTTTTTCCATAAGAGTCTTTTGCACTCAGTTTTACTTTGTAAAATCCTTCTCTATAAAAAGTATGATTTACAACAGCACCATTGCCAAAAGTTCCATCACCAAAATTCCAAGCAAGGGATTTTACAGTGTCATTATAATCCGGGTCAAACGATTTTGAGGTGAAAGTAGTTCTAGACTTAACTGCAGGATTAGATGATGATACTGTAAATCTAACCACAGGAGCTCTGTTTTGAATACTTACAGTTTTATACGCCGTTGAAGTTTGATTTTTGTTGTTGGTTACTTTGTGCATAACCTTATAATTTCCAAATGATGTATAGTTATGATAAAAATTTTTTGGAGAATCAAATTCTAGCATTTCACTGCCATCACCCAAGTCCCAAGTATATTTTACTATAGTTCCCACTACATCACAAGAGTACTCTGTAAATTTAACAGTTTGACCAATATAACTTTGAGCAGCAGTAAATGCTGAAACCAATAATTTATTTCTATCACCATTATACCATGCTTCGGCTGCTATCGGATTGTAAGCAGTAACTTGAGAAACAGAAGGAAATTTATAGTTTCCGTTACCTATAAATGCAGCATCATGCCCAGAACTGTATCTTACATTGGTACCTTGATAATATTTATTATTATTAATTTTTTCTCCATCAAAAACTCTATTATTGGCTTCTTCAAAATTTTTGGCTCCTTTTAAAAAAGAATTGATTATGCCCCCACCGTAATAAGCAGATGCATAATAGTTGACTCCGCTTCCAAACATTCTGGCAAAATTATAAACAGTTTCGACAGGATTGGATACTAAATAATTTTCAACATGGCCCGTGGAAAAACAAGCATGGTATAAAAATGCAGCGCTGTTGTTTTTTAATGGAGCCTTGAATAAAGCTCCATTCCAGCCTTGTCTCATTTTATCTCCAATACCCCAAATATATTCATTTCCAGAATAATCATTGGATCCAGCATATCCTACTAGAGAAAACGGAGGTTTAGCATATCCTCCCCTACCATTGTAATTTGCACCATAGTATCCACCATGGCCAATGTAAATAACTGCATCAGCATTATACATAGCCTTTAAAATATTTTTGGAAGTGGCTTGTTTTCCATATAATTCTACAAGTTTATTTCCAGTATATCCCTTGGCCTTAAGTTTAGCAGCTATTGCTTTAGCATCGGTAAGATAATCACTTGGCAAATCAGAACTTGGAGACCCAATAATAACTATATGGGCTTGAGCAGTCTGTACAGTTACCAAGCTAAAAGTTAAAATAGAAAATAAGACGGTTAATGCAAGTAAAATGCTTTTTAATTGTTTTGAATTTCCATTCATAATAATCCTACATAATAATTATAATTTATATATGGTTATAAAAATTTTTTTAATACAATACTATCTATAAAAAACACTATTAATAAATATATGTTTAACATTTGAATTATTAATTTTAAAGATTATTAATTAATTCTCAGATAGAAAAAAAATAAAAAAAATAAATAATTAGGAACTATGGTATTCATTAAGTGACCTTACTGTGATTTTACCGTCTTTTACTTCCCCAATTGCATTTAAAGCTGCTCGAGCCCCGGCCAAAGTAGTCACATAAGGTATTCCCAATTCAATAGCCATTCTCCTTATTAAATAACCATCGTCAGCAGACTGTTTTCCAGAAGGTGTATTTATTATAAGGCCAATCTCTTTATTTCTAATTGAATCTCGTATATTGGGAGATCCTTGACTTACTTTTCTTATTATTTCAATATCTGCAACATCTTTAACAGCACGAGCAGTTCCCTTAGTTGCAACTAAATCAAATCCAAGTTCATCAGCTTTTTGAACAATGTCATTAATTTTGTCCTTATCTGCGTCTCTGACACTTATGAATACTTTTCCTTCATTTAACAAGTCCATACTGGCAGAAAGTTGTGATTTATAATAGGCAAGACCAAAGTTTTTATCAATTCCCATACTTTCACCAGTGGATTTCATTTCAGGACCTAAGATTGAATCGGATTCTGGTAATTTAATAAATGGGAAAACGGATTCCTTAACAGCCACATGTTCAATTTGTATCTGGTCATTGAGACCAAACTCAGACAGTTTTTTGCCAATCATTAACATTGCTGCAATTTTGGCTATTGGTACACCAACTGCCTTACTGACAAATGGAACTGTACGACTGGCACGGGGGTTGGCTTCCAGAATGTAAACTTTAGGTTTGTCCATTTCATCCATTTTAACTGCGTACTGTATGTTCATTAAACCCACAACACCTAATTCAAGCGCTAAATCAGCAGTATATTCTTTAATAGTGTTTAAAACATCATCAGGGATACTTTGAGGAGGAATAACACAAGCTGAATCTCCAGAGTGAACACCTGCTTCTTCTATGTGTTCCATGATTCCTCCAATGAATACCTCCTCTCCGTCACATAAAGCATCCACATCCACTTCAATAGCATCTTCAAGAAATTTATCCACGAGTATGGGATGTTTTGGTGAGATTTTGACCGCTTCTTTCATGTATGTTCTAAGTTCGTCATCGTCGTAGACAATTTGCATGGCCCGGCCACCAAGTACATATGATGGACGTACCAGAACTGGAAATCCAATTTTATCAGCCACTTTTCGGGAATCTTCAAAGGAATTGGCGATTCCATAAGGTGCTTGAGGTATGTCCAATTTTTCCAGCACTTGAGTGAATTGTTCCCTATCTTCAACTCGATCAATGCTTTCGTGAGGTGTTCCCATTATTTTAACACCTTCTTCGGCCAGAGGTACTGCAAGATTAATGGAAGTTTGACCTCCAAACTGCACCACCACTCCCTCAGGTTTTTCCTTTTCAATAATACCCATAACGTCTTCCAGAGTCAGTGGTTCAAAATATAATTTGCTAGAGATATCATAATCAGTACTAACAGTTTCAGGATTATTATTGATAACTATGGTTTCTATTCCCACATTTTTAAGGGCAAGGGATGCGTGAACACAACAATAATCAAATTCTATTCCTTGTCCTATTCTGATAGGGCCTGCTCCAATAATAGCTATTTTACGGTTATTAGAAACTTTAACTTCGTCCTCCATCTCATATGTACTGTAATAATAAGGTGTTTTTGCTTCAAATTCAGCAGCACAAGTATCCACCATTTTATATGTGGGTATGATTCCTTTATCTGTCCTCATTTTTCGAATAGTTGATTCATCTTTATCGGTTAAAATTGCGATTTGTCTATCTGAAAATCCCATTCGTTTTGCTTTATACAATAATTCCGGATTCTGAATAGATTCTTCGGTTATTTTTCTTTCAAAATCAATAATATTCAATATTTTATATAAGAAAAATTTATCAATTTGAGTAATATGATGAATTTCATTTATGCTGGTTCCTTGTTTAAGTGAAGTGTAAACCTGAAAAATTCGCTCATCAGTAGGGTTGGCCAAATCATCTCGAGTATAAGAAACCTCTTCAAAACCATATCTCCCTATATCAAGAGACCTTATGGCCTTGTGCAAGGATTCTTCTATGGTTCTACCAATAGACATAACTTCCCCTGTGGATTTCATCTGTACGCCTATTTTTTTACTGATACCTTTGAATTTGTCAAAAGGCCATCTTGGTATTTTGGCTACCACATAATCTATAGCTGGTTCAAATGATGCAGGCGTTTCCTGAGTAATATCATTTTTAATTTCATCCAGGGTCATTCCAATAGCAATTTTAGAAGAGATTTTAGCAATAGGATAACCAGTTGCTTTTGAAGCTAGAGCACTGCTTCGGCTAACACGGGGATTTACTTCAATTACCATGTATTCACCTGTTTCAGGATGCACTGCAAACTGGATGTTGCACCCTCCCTGAATCTTCAAAGCCCTTATAATCTTAATAGATGCATTCCGAAGTTTCTGATTATCTTCATCACTCAAGGTCTGAGATGGTGCAACCACAATACTTTCTCCAGTGTGGATTCCCATAGGGTCAATATTTTCCATGTTACATATTATAACACAAGTATCATTTTTATCCCGCATGACCTCATATTCAAACTCTTTCCATCCCATAACCGATTGATCAATTAGTACTTGATTAATAAAGCTCATATCAAGTCCACGAGTGGCTATTTCAATAAGTTCCTCTTCATTATTAGCCACACCGCCCCCAGTTCCCCCCAATGTGAAAGCAGGTCTGACAATAACCGGGTACCCGATTTCTTTGACAGCTTCAATAGCTGCATCCAAAGATTCGACTGCCCTCGCATTTGGCACTGGTTGATTAAGATCTTTCATGAATTTATCAAACAAGTCCCTATCTTCCACATTACGTATGATATCCACTGATGATCCTATTACTTTAATCCCTTTCAAAGCATTAATTTGCTCCAACCCAGTGACCACATTGAGTCCTGTTTGTCCGCCCATTGTAGGCAGGATAGCGTCCGGTTTTTCCTTTTCAATAATTTTGGCCACAATTTCTGGTGTTAAAGGTTCAACATAAACATGATCTGCCATATCCATATCAGTTTGTATGGTGGCGGGGTTACTATTTACCAACACCGTTTCGATCCCTTCTTCTTGTAAGGATTTGCACGCTTGAGATCCAGAATAATCAAACTCAGCAGCCTGACCTATCTGAATTGGTCCGGACCCTATTATAAGAACTTTTTTTATACTTTCATCCTTTGGCATTCCTGATCCCCATTTTTTATAATTTTATCCGTTATTTTATTAAATTGATTATTAATAGATTGATTAATTTAATTAAATTTCGTAACCCTATAATCTTAGTTAACAATTCTTTTATTTTATTCAACAATGATGACTAAAATAATTTTTTAGTAATCCCTCATCTCTTTAACAAACTTATCAAATGAAAAATCAGTGTCATTAGGACCAGGCCCTGCTTCAGGGTGGTATTGTACACTACTTACAGGTAATTCTTTATGCTCTAAGGCTTCCACTGTAAGGTCACTTAAGTTAATTTGAGTAATTTTAAGTGGTTTATCAACTAAAGAATCAGGATCTACTGAAAAACCATGATTTTGAGAAGTTATAACTACTTTTCCTGACTTTAAATCCTTAACAGGCTGGTTAATTCCACGGTGCCCGAATTTCATTTTGTAAATGCTAGCTCCAAAGCTGCGAGATATCAACTGTTGGCCTAGGCAAATTCCAAAAACAGGTAAGCGTTCAGCCAATTTAGGTATGATATTTATGGCATCACTTACTCTGTCGGGATTTCCAGGTCCACTGGATATGAGAACTCCACTAGGATCATAATCCATGATTTCATTGAGCTCGGTACGGTATGGTAGTACCACCACTCCCACTTCTCTTTTTAAAAAAGCTTTGATGCTGTTATTTTTTATTCCGAAATCAATCACAACAACCCTTTCAGAAAAATCTTCTCCCATAATTTTAGGTTCTTTGACACAAACCTGGTCTATTAAATCCATTTTGGTTATGTCTTTTTGGGAAATAGCCATTTCATGAAGTTCTTTGTCATCGATGTCTGTAGTTGCCAGAGCACCCTTCATGCTCCCCATATTCCTGATTTTTAGAGTTAGTGCCCTAGTATCAATTCCACTAATACCTGGAATTTTATATTCACTTAGAAAATCAGATAACCCCTTTTCAGAA
>Ga0351900_1115_pt1 | contig 23119 bp, 19 predicted proteins | sample BONcelHT113001D3_FD_205827 | JGI IMG/M metagenome (GOLD analysis project Ga0351900, IMG submission 205827) | Enriched cells from coal bed in the Powder River Basin, Montana, United States - BONCAT cells T11 rep1 HSBNCT.T11.300.1.D3 ...
TTTTTTACCTGACACTTTCAAGATTCTTAAACCAGTTTACCGGTTTATCGAAACCATTTGTTGCCGAATACTCTTTTGCCTGGTGCATAAATGCCTGAAGCCGTGTTTCAATACTGCTGTCTTCCTGCCCGTCGTATGCATAATTGAGCCACGGAATATTATGATGGTCTTTTTTAAAGTCGTTTGAAACCGCACAAACAATAGTTCCCGGCATACAGGTAAACGGCAGAATGTGGGCCACCCCCGAAATACCCATCTCAACTAATCCGGCTGCCGAACCCAGTGCAATTGGCGGGTCGCCGTCGTAATCTTTATGAATGTACGGACTGCAAAGTTTGAGTATTTCATCAATTTCCAAATCTTTTCGCATGTTGAGATAATCCGAAACTTTACTGTTGAGCTGTTTGGCTACAAAATGCTGATAAACCTGCTGTACTTTCGATTTAAAAAGTCCTTTCAAATCAGCTTTCCAAACGCTGTCGCGCCAGTAGCGGTAGGATGAATAATGCAGCCACTCTCCAAACGGAGAAATGATAGTTTCAGCTCCCAGCGCCTCAAGCCGTTCGATAAGATGTCCGCTGCAAAAAGGATTGTCGCGCATAAAAATCTCACCCACAATCGAAATCACAGGTTTTCGTTTTTCGAAATTGGCTTCAACCGCTTGAAATGCTTTACCTGCACTTTCGAGCACCGCGCCCACATTCTTTGCGCCACCTGCTATCGAATTTACCAGAGCTTCACGGTATTTCAAATACACTTTATCTGTCTCGCCCTTCACCAATTCATATGGCCTTCGCTCCTGCAAAAGCCTGCGAAGTATGTCGAGCCCAACAATTCCGCTCCATGCATTTTTTCTGAATTTTTTTGATTTATCGCCGGCCAGATCAGCGTACGCATCATTGTTGCTGGGTGTCATCAGATGAACATCGTCGTAACCAAGTTTATCAAAAATAATACGGTGAAGTTTATTGTAATCGCCAAACCGGCATGGCCCGTTGTGGTCGGGCATAAAAAAACTGACCTTTTGGGGGTCCAATCCAGGCTCCATCAGCTTTTTAAGGAAATTGCCTGTGGTGCAAATAGCAGGAAAACACTCTTGTCCGTTTGTATGTTTACGGGCGATTTCCAAATCGGTGGCATCCTGCATGGGAAGTACTTCCGCGTCAATACCGCAACTTCGGGCAGCGGCGGCAATAATATGAACTGTATCTCCGGCATAAGGCAGGTACAAGGTCCTGCCATTAAGACTTTTTGTATGTATAACCTTTGGTTTCTCAATTTCAATCTTTACACCTTTCACTTTCTGATAACCTTCAAGGCTATCGAGAAAAGCTTCACAACGGGTAATTAGTCCTGCATCGGCACTGTGTTCGTCAACCTCGAGATGCAGATACGGTTTGCCTTTCAATTCCTTTTTTACAAAATGGGTGAGAAACGAATCGGGGCCGCACCTGAAATTACCCATATAAACCGCGTACAGATTGTCGTTTTTATGCACGATACGGCTGGCCGACATAATTTTTTGTCCGTTTGGCCAGTACATCATTTTATAATCATCGAAAATATTTTCCTCTAGCAACGGAAGAAAATCAACCGGAATTGGAAGTGTATTCAGATTTATCAGTTTCTCGACCAAACGCAGGTTCAGCAAAGGGTCGGTAGTATTGTAAGGGCGGCCCAAAATAACGAGCGCTTTTTTATCTTTCGGAAGATTTGCCATCACTTCTTTTCCCCGTTGTCTGACAGCATCCTCGAACTTCACCTGAATGGCATCGGCAATATCAATTACTTTATTGGTTTTCGATTCGGGAATACCAAACTTTTCTTTCATAAATCCCGAAAGTTCTTTTTTCAGCGCTCTTTCGAAATAGCGGAAATGAAGGGTCGGCGTTAAGAACAGTTCGCGGATTTTAGTGTCGGTAAAGGCACTGCGCACCATAAACGGGTACGACTGTATCCACGGACAATTGCAATTGCTTGTCGGATTCTCTTTTTTCCCTTTGGCATTTACAATAAAGGGCTGAAATATATAATCGACTTTTTTACTGATAAGATTATCTACATGGCCGTGCATTAGCTCAACCGGAAGACAGGTTTCCGAAACCATCAGTTCGATTGAACGGGTTACAATCTGCTGGTTCGATGGCTCTGAAATCACCACCCTGAAACCAAGTTGTTCGAAGAATGAACGCCAGAATGGAAACTGCTGATAAAAAACCATCAAAGCACGCGGAATCCCAATGGTGATTTTACCATTTTCGGGTTCTTCCTGATAATCGCCCATTAACATAGCCAGGCGCTCCTCAAACAAATTCGGAATATCTTTCCCTTTGCCTTTGCGCTCATCGAGCTCGTATTTCTCACAACGACCACCATAAAACAGCTTTTTCGATTCGCCTTCAATTTTAATCTGCTGAATTTCGCAATCGTTGGTGCAGGCATGACAGGTGAAACTTGAAATGGTAAACGGAATTTTACTGATATCAAATCCTTTAAACCTTGTTTTTTGACCTTCTGTCATCGAATTGCGTGCAAGAATTGCTGCACCAATTGCCCCGGTTACATCGAAATGGGGAGGAATAATAATGGATTTACCAGTTACTTTTTCAAATGCTGCCACAACAGCTTTATTGTTGGTGACACCTCCCTGGAAAAAAATCTTTTCGCCAACAGGTTTGTCGCCAACCACTTTATGAATATAATTCTGAACGATTGAATATGCCAGACCGCCAACCAAATCTGGGATATCGGCACCCTTTTGCTGATGTGAGTTAAGGTCCGATTCCATAAAAACTGTACAACGGTCGCCCAATCTTACCGGTTTTTCCGAGGTGAAAGCTAAATCGGCAAACTGGTCAACAATTGAAATGTCGAGTTTATCGGCCTGCTCTTCAAGGAACGAACCAGTTCCGGCAGCACAAACCTTGTTCATTTCAAAATCAACTACTACCCCATTTTCAATGCTGATGTATTTTGAGTCCTGTCCGCCAATCTCGAAAATGGTATCCACAGTAGGGTCGTAAGCAATTGCAGCAGTTGCCTGGGCAGTAATCTCATTCTGAATGGCGTCGGCTCCAATAAAATCGCCGGTGAGGTAGCGACCCGAACCGGTTGTACCTGCACCAATTACTGTAACATGTTCACCAATTTCCTCATAAATTTCCTTTAATCCGCGCTGAATGGCGTTTAACGGTTTTGACGCTGTTGGTAAATACCTGCGCGCTACAACATTATTTTCAGCATCGATTAATACCACATTTGTACTAAGCGATCCCACATCGACACCGAGATAAACCTCTGTCTTTGTGCCATCTTTCGGTATATCTTTAACCTTTTTATTGTACTCAGCTTTCGATAAATCCAAAATTCCCAGTCGTGCTGTGTTGCTTCTGTCGCTTGCCAGGTAATTTTTTATTTCTTCTGTTCCTTTAAATGCTGCAACCTGCCCGTTTTGGTTTTTTAAAGTATGGAAAATTGCACCCAACGCTCCCATCGAAGCGTGGTATTCAGGAATTAAAAGTTCATCTGTTTCAAGTTCAAAAACCTCTTTGAATGCACGAACCATCCCGACATTGGCAGCAACACCTCCCTGGAAAATAAAAGGTTTTTCGAATTTCTTTCCCCTGCCGAGTGTGCTTTTAAAATTACGTGCAACAGCAAAACAAAGTCCGGCCACAATATCGTGCAGCGGTGTGGCAACCTGCTGAAGGTGAATCATGTCGCTTTTGGCAAAAACGCTGCAACGACCTGCAATTCGCGGCGGATTAACTGACTTTAGCGCCATTTCGCCAAATTCCTTTTCAATGGGCACTTCAATACGGTTGGCCTGTTGGTCGAGAAATGAACCGGTACCGGCAGCACACAAACTGTTCATGGAGAAATCGGAAAGCCGGGAGTAGGCAGTGGTTGTGCCGTTCTCCATAAAAATGAGTTTTGAGTCCTCTCCGCCCATTTCGATTATGGTGCGAATATGCGGATAGAGTTCTGAAACCGATGTTGATTGTGCAATAATTTCGTTTACAAAAATGCCGCCAGCCAATTCTGCTGCCTGTTTACCACCTGAACCTGTAAAAGCAATGCCGCCGATAGAGTCAAAACCATATTCAAGAACGATTTCGTCGAGAACCCTTACCAATACATCGAATGGTTTTCCATAACAGTATTCGTATCGGTTAATAAGAACTTTCTTTGATTTGTCGATTAATACAGCATTTATTGAGATTGAACCGACATCTATACCAAGATGGTATTTTGAATTGTTTGAATTTTCATTACGCTGGTGTTCTGAATTTTGCATTGTCATAATCAAATAATTAAAGCAATTAAAAACAGATTAAGGTTAAATTTTGTAATTATATTTTGCTGTATTAATACGGTTGAAAATTAAGAATATAATAGTAAAAAACAATGGTCATGTAATTTCCTTCCGTCCATTTTAGAGTTAGATTATAGTCTGTTTCTAAATAAGCAATTGATAAAATCCTGTTTTATAACATGTTTACAAATGCTTTCTAAATAATATCCCTTAAAAACTAAATTTAATCCATGTAAAAAAATTAAATTCAGATAAACAAAATAAGGTTCCCAACAAGGGGGTATTATCCAGTTACAAAGGTAAGGAATGGAAAAGAAGGTTTTTGGCGAAAAAGCTCGTCATCTTCCTTCTCAAATGTTAATACAAAAGTTTCATTCTCTGCTTTTAAAACAGCAGCAACGGGAATGGAATTAATGGAATCGCTTGCATCAATAATTTCAACAAACAGACAAATAATCACAAGTTCTCATTTGCTGAAAGCCACCACTTGCAGATAGTCACATTTTCCGATTTCGGGTTAAAAAAACTTTTTTATTATCTTTACAAAAAAAAGAGTTATGACCGCAAAAATGTTATATACAAAGATAAGTTCCTTGCCTCCGTCGATGATACAGGAAGTTTATGACTTTGTGGAGTTTCTTCAATCGAAACAAAAGAAAAACAAAGTTAAAGAAAGGAAATTTGGATGCGCAAAAGGTCTCATCATAATGCACGATGATTTTGACGCACCATTAGAGGATTTCAAAGATTACATGTAATGGAATTATTACTCGATACACATGCTTTGATTTGGTTTTTTAATGGTGACAAACAACTACCTGAAAAGTCAGTCGAATTGATAAAAAATCTTGATATCAGATGTCATGTAAGTATCGCCTCAATATGGGAGATAGCCATTAAACTTTCTTTAAAAAAGCTGGAGTTAAATGAAAGTTTTGAGGAAATATCAAAAAACATGAGACTGTATGAAATAGAGTTGCTCCCAATAACATTTGAACACATCCAAAAATTATTGACATTAGAATTTTTTCACAACGATCCATTCGACAGAATCATTATTTCACAGGGATTAGTTGAAAATTTGACAATTGTTACCAAAGATGAAAATTTCCCAAAATACAGTGTAAAAACTGTTTGGAAATAGTAGTTCAACCTGACAGTAACTTATTCAATCTTAATATTATAAGCTCCTTCAACCAATATTTTTTTCGATTCCGGTATTCCGGCGATTTCAACAAAACCATTGTTGGTGCGGCCGGTAGTTACTTTTTGCCGGCTGAAGTAAAAACGTTCACCGGTTTCCTTTTCGAAAACCAAAACATAAGTTTCGCTTTCAGACTTTAAAATGGCGTTTTCAGGCACAGAAAAAACAGAATCACTTCCAGTAATAATATCACCTTCAATAAATTGATTGCTAACCAAAGAATTAGTCCCGGGATTTTTAATTTCAGCAAAACAGTCGATTGACTTTGTCTCGCTGTTTATCGATTTTCCGACCAACTTAATTAATGCTGAATATTTTTCGTTTTTGTTTCCTGCAAGATAATACTCAACATTCTGGCCTTCCTTTACTTTATTGATGTCTTTTTCGAAAACTGACAACTTAATCTGAAATGATTCCGTGTCGATAATTTCAGCGATTGTTTGCTGCGGCTCAACAAATTGCCCAATGTGTGTATTAATGTTGTTTACAAAACCCTTAATCGGAGCCTTTACTGAATACGATGTGTAAAATTCCCCTTCTTCAATCTGTTTTACCTGAAGTCCAAGAATTTCAAGTTTAATTTTCAGTGCATTGAATTTCGCTTTTTCCACATTATACAAACTTTCAGCAACGATAAAATCTTTTTTGGCGCCAATATTTTCAGCCATCAATTCTTTTTGTCTTTCATATTCTGTTTTCAACCGGTTGAGCATTGCGGACGATTCAGCAAAATCTTTTTGCATGTCGATAAACTCGTTTCCCGATACTTCGAACAAAAGCGTTCCTTTATTAACCAATTGCCCCGGTTTGCAATAGATGCGGGAAACCAATCCCTGTGCCGGCAAACTGATTTGTGCGCGTCCGTTAACCGATGGAACTACACTTCCGGTAAAGTGAACCAAATCATAAAAAGGAGAAAGTATTGGTTCGCCAAACTCCATCTTTTCCGACTCAAACTGTGCTTTGGTTATTTCAATCAACCCCGTTTCAGGTTCCGAAACTTCAGTCGTTTTGTTTTTACACGAACACAACATCATACTGAAGATGAGCATTATAAAAGCTAAATTCTGTTTCATTTTTATTTATTTCGAAAAGTACATTATTTCTGAAGTTGATACATTGTAACCAAAAACGTTTTCAAGATATTCGATTTGAATTTGAATTGCCGTTTCGTAACTACTTACAAACTGGTAAAAGTTGATTTCACCTATTTGATATGTCTTGAGCGCTGTACGCATAATTTCGTCGTGCAAAATTTTTCCCGAGTCGTTGTAATTGTCGAGTAATGCCTTGTACTTCAATTGTTGGCTAATTAATTCGTTTAACCTGTTTTTGATAATGGCTGATTCGTTTTCGGCAATCAGGTTTTGTGAATTTCCAGAAATTTCAGCAGCCTGTGTTCGTCCCCTGTCGCTGCCAAAAAACAGCGGAACCGCCACTCCCACCTGGAAACCATGATAATATTTCGAGTTCTCGAATTTGTTTGAACCTAAAAAATAGTTGAGTGAGAAATCGGGCAGTGTTTTATTTTTCGATATTTGAATGAGTGAATTGTACCAGTCGTTTTCAAGTTGAAATAACCGGAAAACAGGCAGTGAATCGGGCGCCACGGTAACCGGCGGTAAAAGTTGCAACACGCCGGAAACTGTAAAACCGGCCTCATAATTCATTATCACTTCCAACTTTTTGTGTGCATTTTCAATGTCAACATTGATGGCATTCAGCAGAATTGAAACCTGATTTTTTTTCGCCCTGATATTTAACACTTCCAACTGACTAACATCTCCTCTAACTTCCCTTTTTTCAGAATTAACAAGAAGTTCGGTGAAGAGGCTATCGAGTGTTTTATATATATCGCGCTTGTTCAGAAGCATTTGATAGTTAAAAAATGCGCCTGAAACATTCTTCCTGATTTCATTCTTTTGAATGTTTAAACGGGTTTCAGCCATCGAAATCTCAATCTGTTTCGATTTACTTTCCGCAGAATAAAGAGTTGGAAAACTGATATTTTGTTCGATGCCAAAAACATTTAACGGATAACCGTTTTCTGCAATGTTATTCTGGTCGGTTCCGTAAGTCAGATTGGTTTTACCGGGAGCAAAAGCCGTCTTTTTCAGCATCTTGCTTTCTTCCACCTTTAGCGTGTAAGCTGCAATTTCGCGGTTGTTTTGCATAGCGATTCCAATTACATCATTTAATTTTAATTCTGAATTTTGACCAGTTGCCGAAACAGCAGGAATGATAAGTAAAAGCAGGACAATACCACTGTACCTGATAATTTTAAACGGAAAGAGTTTGATACTTTTCATGTTATAAAAAATTTCGAACAACAAAGGTAATGCAATCATTGTAAGCATTGTTGAAGTAACAAGTCCGCCAATTACAACAGTGGCAAGCGGGCGTTGAACTTCTGCCCCGGCGCCGGTTGAAATGGCCATGGGCAAAAATCCCATTGCTGCTGCACCGGCGGTAAGCATCACCGGGCGAAGACGGTTCTTTGTACCCGTCAAAATCAGTTCGCGCATACTGGTAAACCCTTCGTGTTGCAACTCTTTTAAATGTTCGATTAACACAATTCCGTTTAACACCGCGATACCAAAAAGTGCAATAAAACCAACCCCTGCCGAAACGCTAAACGGCATTCCGCGCAACCACAAAAGAAAAACCCCGCCAACTGTAGCCAGCGGTATTGCGGTAAAAATCATAATCGCATCTTTTAACGATTTAAAAGCAAAATGAAGAAAAACAAAGATTAAGAGCAACGCCACAGGAACGGCAATCATCAAACGATTGGTTGCATTTTTCAGGTTTTCGAACTGCCCGCCGTATTCAATATAATTTCCGGGAGTCAATTTTATGTTTTCATCTATTTTTTGCTGAATATCGAAAATTACCGACTGTAAATCGCGGTTACGCACATTTACGCTGACCACTACCCTGCGTTGCGTATTATCGCGCGAAATTTTAGCCGGGCCTTCGGTGTATTCTATTTCGGCCAATTCGGAAAAAGGAACGGAATTACCGGTTGAAACGGGAACCTGTAGTTGACGAATATCGTCGATATCAGTCCTGTTCTGATTATTAAAACGCATTACCATGTCAAATCGTTTTTCGCCTTCGAAAACCACACCTGCTATTTTCCCTCCAAATGCTGCTGCCAGGTAAGTATTCAAATTTTCAATATCAACTCCGTAATATGCAATTTTGCTTCGGTCGTAATTCACTTTTATTTGAGGCAGGCCTGTTGTTTTTTCCAAAATGATGTCGCTGGCACCCGGCACATCTGCAATCAGATTTTTAATCTCATTTGCCTTTTTGCTGATATAATCAAGGTCCTCGCCAAATATTTTAATGGCAATATCAGAGCGTACACCGGTAATCAATTCATTAAAACGCATTTCGATGGGCTGGGTAAACTCATATTCAATTCCGGGAATAACCGAAAGCGCTTCCTTGAATTTATCAGCAAGTTCTTCCTTGCTTTTGGCGGCTTTCCATTCCTCTTTGGGTTTCAGTTTAATAATCATATCAATTTCTTCCATCGACATTGGGTCGGTCGGAACTTCAGCAGCTCCTATTCTTGAAACAATCTGATGCACCTCGTTGGGAAATTCTTTTATCAGAATATTCTCCATTTTTGTAGTCAATTCAACAGTTTTTGTTAGCGAAGTTCCTGTTTTCAAAACGGGTTGAATTACAAAATCGCCTTCATCGAGTGTTGGCACAAATTCTCCTCCCATCCGGGTAAATAAAAATCCTGTAAGAATCAAAGAAATAACTGCTGCACCCAACACCGTGCGTTTATGTCCGCACGACCATTTTATTACCGGGTAATATGATTTGTAAGCCACGTCCATTATCCAGTCTGAAATATTGCGTTTATGTGCTTTACCCGGTTTTAAGAACAAAGCCGATGCAACCGGAAGCCAGGTTAAACCCATTACCATCGCGCCGATAATGGCGAACGAAAAAGACAATGCCATCGGGCGGAACATTTTACCTTCAACCCCACTTAACGAGAGTATAGGGATGAAAACAATTAAAATGATAACCTGTCCGAAAATGGCCGATTTCATCATTTTTGATGCGCCTTCAAAAGATATTTTATCCATGATTGTCTGCCGCTCATCACCTTCGCTTCCCAATATTTCATCTTTTTGCAGGCTCATTTTTATGGCGATAAACTCCACAATTATTACTGCACCGTCGATAATAATTCCAAAATCGAGCGCTCCCAAACTCATCAGATTGGCATCAATACCAAAAATGTACATCATCGAAATGGTGAAAAGCAATGCCAGTGGTATCATTGACGCAATTACCAAAGCAGAACGAATATTTCCCAAAAGCAGGATAACCGTAAGCATTACGATAATAGCGCCGAGAATCAGGTTTTCAGCCACGGTAAATGATGTTTTCGAAATCAATTCACTTCGTTCAAGAATCGGATTGATAAAAACTCCTTCAGGCAGGTTTTTCTGGATTTCTTCAACCCGTTGTTTTACCTCGTTAATAATCACTTTCGAATTACCATGTTTCAACATCATGATTTGCCCCAGCACGGTTTCGCCTTTTCCGTTGGCTGTCATTGCGCCAAAACGGTTGGCGTGTCCAAATTGAACCGTTGCCAAATCCTTTATCAGAATTGGTTTCCCTGCATTATTTTTAACTACAATGTTTTCAATGTCTTCAAGCGATTTCACCTGCCCGTCGCCCCTGATAAAATAACTTTGATTGGTCTTTTCAATATACGATCCTCCCGAAATGCTGTTGTTTCTTTCAAGGGCATCATAAACTTCCATCAGGCTGATATCAAGGCTTTTCAACATCGAAGGATCAACGGCAGTTTCGTACTGTTTCAAATACCCGCCCCAACTGTTGATTTCAACCACACCGTTAATCCCCGACAACCGCCGTTTGATAATCCAGTCCTGAATGGTACGTAAATCCATTGCCGTGTATTTTCCTTCGTACCCGGGTTTTACATCGACAATGTACTGGTAAATTTCGCCCAAACCTGTTGTAATTGGTCCCATTTCCGGAGAACCGTAAATTTCGGGGATGTTGGCAGAAGCGCTTTTTATCTTTTCGGCAATCAACTGGCGGGGAAGGTAAGTTCCCAAATTATCATCCAAAACCACTGTGACCACCGAAATACCAAACTTTGAAATTGACCTGATTTCTTTTACACCCGGCAGATTTGCCATTTCCATTTCCACAGGGGCCGTAATAAATTGCTCTATTTCCTGGGTCGATAAATTGCCCGAAGTTGTAATTACCTGAACCTGGTTGTTGGTGATATCGGGCACAGCCCCAACCGGAATATTCAGCACTGCATACATTCCGAAAGCTGCAACGCTAAGTGTAAACAAAATGATTATCAACTTATTGTTAACACTAAAATCTATTATTTTTCCCAACATGATGTTGATTTTTGGTTTGGTTCAAACTGGTTTTCTCTCTTAATTAATCAGCGATTTTGCACCGTTAAATTTACAATGTAATTTTAACTTTTGATTGTTTTCAGATATCTAATTAATTGGTGAAAATCAATTCTTACTTAGAACAAATAAAGATTGTAACTTTAGTTTAATCGTAACAACAAGTTCCATTGAGTTGATTTAACAATAAACTGTTTTTTGAAAAAATTAAGATTGACTTACCTTTTTTTTATAGTTTTGCACATCAAAATTTGATAAAAACTTAAACAAGCAGTTTTATAATTTTATTAATTAATTCAAAATCAAAATGCTATGAAAAAGATTTTAACAATTTTCAGTTTCTGCACTTTGTTTGCAATTTCGGGTTTTAGCCAAACAAAAGGATATTGGTCAAGTGGCGGTGAAATGCTTTTTTCATTTGCCAATATCAATGACATGGGAGTTGACGAAAGTTCAACCTTGCGCTGGGCGCCGGTAATCAACCTTCAGGGAAGATATAACTACGATTTGAAAAAGAACGTTGGAATTTTTACCGGTTTGGGATTACATAACGTGGGTTATATTTACGACAATTACCAGGAAAGAACCGCTGTTGAAGGTGAAATGGGAAACTGGTACAAGAAAAAATTCAGGTCATACAACCTTGGATTACCTGTTGGTGTAAAAGTCGGTGACATGGAAAATTTGTTTTTTTACGGTGGCTACGAAATTGAATTCCCGTTTGCTTACAGGGAAAAAACTTACGATCAGGGAGACAAAATTGATTCGAACATTGACTGGTTCAGCGACAGACAGGAAAAATTCCAGCATGGATTTTTTGCCGGGGTGCAATTTGCTTATGGTTTTAATGTTAAATTCAAATATTACCTGAGCGAATTTCATAACCAGGATTATACCGAATCAGGTGGAGTTAAACCATACTCAGGGCTTGAATCGAAAATTATGTATTTCTCGGTGGGTTACAATATTTCGTGGGACAAATAAAATTTCAAATTACATAGATCAAAAAAGGAAGCTAAATTGGTTTCCTTTTTTATTAAAACGAATTTGCAAAACTGTAATAAAATAAAAATGACCACAGCTAACTTGAGTTATCTGCGGTCATTTCCATAGATCAATTATTTTCAGGTTAGAATTTTATCCCTACTCCCGCCATAGCGGAGTTTAACCAACCATCGCCATAAAAATTGTTTTTGGCGTAAGCAATTTCATATTCCACATTCAGAAAAAGAGACTCAGTCAGGAATAACATTCCTCCTGCCCCGCCACCACCGTAAAATCCGGCATCATTATCGGTAAAGGTCACAGCCCCTTCGCGTTTTAAACTGGCAAACTGCATCCCGATAGCTCCTTTAACAAATAGTTTTGCCTTGTCGCCGCCAAACATAACTTTTGGAGCATAATATATCGGAACTGTTGAAACCGTTGTTTTTGGCTGAATTGAGCCATTTGTAGCAGATATACTTGCATATCCAAAAACAATTCCATGAGCCAAAAGGCCTTCATTTGGATTAAATTCATACGAACCGTTGATTCTCCAGCCTGTAGCAGGATCATCGTAATCTTTAATAGTTGCAAATGAATAGCCGCCGCTTAAAGTAACAGCACTTTCCTGCGAAAAAACAACCTGCACGGATAATGCCAGTAATAAAAACAGTGTAATTTTTCTCATTTGCTTAAAATCTATTTCTTAGCTCCGGGAGGATAATTTGTAAAAATCTGCGAAACAGCGTAATCAATATTTTTTTCCCTTTTTTCAGGAGTGACATTTTCATCAAGGGTTTTTGTGCCTGTACCCTGCCATGCAATTTTTTCGGTTGCTTTGTCAACTAAAGTCACAAACATTGTTCCTTCAACATACTTATCGTAATTAACTGTGGTAGTTGACATTCCACCACCCCAACCCCATCTTCCGTAGCCATAACCTCCTGTACTTGTTGCAGTGGCAGTTTGTACTTCTTCTCCTTTAATACGAACATCAAGAATTACGTCAGCATTATTAGATTTTGTAAATCCCTTGGCAGCCATTTGTGCTTCAACTGCAGCAATAATACGGTCGCGGTTGAGTTGATTTACACCCGTCATTTTCATGGTTTCTTCGCTGATTACATAAGTTTTGTATTTGGTAAAATCAGCTTGCTTGTCGTAATCGTAGGCAACTTTTACCGTAGAACATGCCACGAAGGCAAATAAAACCGGAATAATTAGAAATTTTTTCATGATTTTTAATTTTAATTGTTTAACAAATGTTTAATATCGTTTTCATCAAAAAAAATAACATTTTTTAATGGTAAATATAAACTAAATATTCTCAACCTGAAATCATCAAAATAACTAAAAAAGCTAATTATTATTAGGTATTTTTCAATAAAAATGAACCTTTCAGACCTTTTCCTTTCAGCAGGAAGACTACTCCTTATCCTCCTTAAAATGTTTTTTTGCTTTGTTAAAAGCTTCGCTCATGGATTTAAAGGATGATTGAAAACCCTCTTTAATATCGTCCCAGGCATCTTCGGAAGCATCATCTATTTCCTCCCATTTTTTCTTTGCCTGTTCGTATTTCAGTTCAAGTTCTTTTACATAAGGATCAATTTTCTCCTGCGCTTCCCTGGCTCCCAAATGCAATTGAAGCTTTGCTTCGTCCATTTTAGTCTGCCATTTGTTGATTTCTTCCTTTAACTGTTCTTTTAATTTGCTTTTTTCATTTTGATTTTCCATGACTCAATTTTTTTAAAATTATTATAATCAATATTTTAGCAATATACAACATTACATTTAAGTTGATTCAATTCTTTTTTCCTCCGGTTTTGTTTTCAGCCAACCAATTGCCAGTTGATATCCCAGCGTAAGCACAATTGCACCGGTAAACAAACCAATAAAACCGTTATAAATAAAACCGCCAATGGTTCCCATAAATACAACAAGCATAGGAGCAGGCGCCCCGATACCCATCATTATTGGTTTAAGAATATTGTCGATGATTCCAATAAAAAGCATCCATATTGTAAGTAAAATAGCGGTGGTTGTATCGGCAGTTGTCCAAATATAAATAACCACGCCGATAGAAACCGGCATCATTCCAATTTGAATAATACATAACACCATTCCTAACAATGCCCACAATCCGGCCAGTGGCACGCCGGCCAGCACCAGCCCGATTCCTGCCAGCATTCCCTGTATAAATGCCACGCCAATTACTCCCTTCGCCACGTTTCGAACAGTAATCGCAACCGATTTTTCCATCGCTTCACCCTGTTTCCCGGCCAATCTCGCCAAAAACATGCTGGCAAAGTCGGATCCTTCTTTACCATAAACCATCATAATACCTGCAACCAGAAAAGAAGCCATCAGCAAAAGAATGCCCATTCCAGCATTTGACAGAAGTTCCAACAGTTTGACAGCAAAAGGTTTTATTGTTTCGGCATGTTTTTCAAGAAAACCTGAAATGTTGGCCGATGCTTCAGTCCAATGCCCATATAAAGCATTTCCAATAACAGGCCAGTTCTTAATATTTTCATCAGGTGGCGGAATATGTAAATTGCCTTCACTGTATGCTTCACTATATGCAGCACTGAGAACTTTAAACTCATCTACGGTAGCCAGCATCAGCATTGTTGCCGGACCAATTATCAATAAAAACATAATAAGCGTAATAATTGAAGCAGAAATCCATTTCCGTCCTTTCAAAATACCGGTTAACTTTTTATGCAATGGATACAACGTAATAGCCAGCACCGAACCCCAAATCAATAAAGTCACAAACGGTTTTATGATTTCGAAACAAAAATAAATTAAGAGCGACAGGGCAAGTAACTGTAACGCATAATGAATTACCTTATTCTCAAAAAGTCCGTGTTCGTTTTGGTTATTAATTGATTTCATTGAGTGATTTTTATTTGATTGTGAATTCCAAATATATGCGATTTTAGCATTGTTTGTTTCCATAAAATCTTTCGATAAATATATTTTTTATCTGCATCCGAAAAACACAAGTCTTTGCGCAAAAAGTCCAAGTGTTCAGATTTACAATGACGTACGTTTGTTGCAGGAGAATGCCGAAAATCCTTTTTCAACAGAGTAGGCTTTATTAAAAATAAAACAAATGAAATTATCTGTACAAAAAATGTTTCGGACAGCAATGGTATTATCACTCTTTGCTGCAGGTTTATTATTAAACAATGTTGCCCAGGCGCAGGAGAAATTCATCCTTTCCTCAACTGAGTTTACCGTTAAAGTTGGGCATGAAAGTCAGTTTGAAGAGGGTGTAAAAGCCTGGAAAGCCTGTTATCTTGAAAACAAGGGAGAATGGACATGGACCATGTGGAAAAGATACAACGGAAAAGGGTCGGTATATTCATTAACATCAACCAGCCTGAATTGGGCTAAAATGGATGATGAAAATGATGAAGCAGGCAAAAAATGCTGGCAGATTGCCATGGACAAAATTATTCCTCATGTGGAAAGCACTGAAGACAATTTCGCGACCAGTATTCCCGAATTCAGCAGAACCGGCGCTTCCGACTGGAATGTAATCTGGGTTTCTTTTTTCAGGGTTGACAACAGCATATTATTCAGGGAAATTGTGCAGGAAACCGGCGATATCATTCAAAAAGCCGAGGGCGACAAACGAAACGTATGGTATGTTAGTAACGGAGGCAGTCCGGAAAGCGCTGATTTTTTTGTTGTAACTCCCTATAAAAACTTTGCAGCACTCGATGTTGAACGCGACGGAGTTTGGAAAATGGTTGAAAATGCCAAAGGCAAGGAACACACCGATAAATTACGCGCCAGTTTCAGAAGCACACTTGAAAATTCGTGGGCCTATATGTACAAACGGATGGAAGCTTTGAGCCACAATCCGGTGCAATAAAAAAACAATGATAAAAATAAAGGGAACATTAAATAATAAGGGAGAAATTGTTTTTCGAAGTGGAAAACAGTTTCTTCCGGATACCCTTTATCAGGAAACTGAACCAGGTTTACCAATTGAAATCATTATCGAAGTTTCAGTCACAATCGGGTTAAATAACCTGATTTCGGGAATTGATGGATTTGTATGGGCAACAAAAGACATTTGTCAGGCCGATATCATTATCAATGCCTTAAAGGTTCAAAATATTGAGGCGGAGATTGTAAACACTGAGAACGAAAATGGTGGTTTGTACTTTATAAAAGTATTCCGCGAAGAAGATATCAAAACAGTAATTGAATTTATACAAAACGATTCCAGCGGACTAAGGCTAAAACCAGACTGGAACTACCCGGATGGTGAACCAAATCAGAGTTTTGAACAATGGATAAACGATTAAAAAAATAATGCGAATACACAAATAATGAATCAAACTTTATCTGAAACCGGTTCTCTAAAACCAATCAAAACAATAGAGAGAATTAACTCTTTGGATGTAATCCGCGGAATTGCCTTGCTTGGTATTCTTTTGATGAACATCAATGGTATGGGTCTCCCATTTTCATACTCCGATCCTACAATTGCAGGTGGTGCCGATGGATTGAACCTAAAAGTATGGATTGTAAATAATATGCTTTTCGAAGGTACCATGCGCGGATTATTTACGCTGCTTTTTGGAGCAGGCGTTATTTTACTGACTTCACGCCTTGAAAAAAACGGTGCAGGAATCACCACCGCCGATATTTATTACCGACGCATTTTATTGCTTCTGCTGTTTGGCATCATCAACGTTTATGTGCTCCTTTGGAATGGAGACATTCTGTATCCGTATGCCCTTTTTGGTTTGATGTTATTTCCTTTCCGGAATGCCAGTGTTAAAAAGTTATTTCTTGTTGCAGGTATTTTAATTTCAGTCGGGATTTTATGGGACATCAGCGATTATCACAACAAACTCCGCATACAAAAAGAAGGAACTGAAATTCAAGCTCTTAAAGAACAGGAAAAAGTTTTGAGCAAAAAGCAGGAAGAAACCCTTGGCGAATGGGAAAAGATTAAAATAAAACATTCGCCTGAAGAAGTTGCCGAAGAGATTGAAAAAATGCACCAGAGCTACTTTAAGGTGATGCTGGCAAAAGTAAAAGAGAATCAATTTATGCAAACCTGGTTTCCATATCGCATTTGGCCGTGGGACATTTTAAGTTTTATGCTTATCGGGATGGCATTTTTTAAACTCCGGATTTTTCATGGCGAGCGCACCCCGCTTTTTTATCTCATTATGATGATAACCGGATATCTGGTGGGTTTATCCATTAATTTTATGGAAACCAGAATGGTGCTTGCCAGCAATTTTGATGCAGTAACCATATACAAAGCCGATCAAACTTATCAGATAGGCCGCCTTTTTACGACTATGGGACATGTAGGTTTATTCATGTTGTTTATCAAATCGGGAATATTGAATATTCTGCAAAAATCGCTGGCCGCTGTTGGAACAATGGCTTTATCAAATTATCTCACCCACAGCATTGTAACCTCAATTATATTTTATGGAGACGGATTTTCGATGTACGGAAAACTTCAGCGCTATGAGTTGTATTACATCGTAGCCGGCATCTGGATTTTCCAGTTAATTGTTAGTCCAATCTGGCTTAAATATTTTCTTTACGGACCGGCAGAGTGGATTTGGCGTTCGTTGACCTATCAAAAAATGCAGGCTTTCAGGATAAAATCAGAAACAACTAAGATAAAATTGTCCGTGATATGATAACATCATTAATCAATCGGTTTCCAGCACTTTCAGAAAATGCAGTTTTGCGGTATCTGTCATTTTCTGCGCTATACCTTGCACAGGGAATTCCGGAGGGAATGGTAATTTTTGGTTTGCCTGCATGGATGGCAATGAATGGAAAAAGTCCGGCCGAAATTGGCAGTTTTACTGCTATCGCATTAATTCCATGGAGTTTTAAAATAATTGCAGCACCATTAATGGACAGATTTACCTGGCTACCAATGGGACGAAGACGACCATGGATTATTTTCGGCCAGCTCGGGTTGGTTGCAAGTTTTTTATCGATGGCATTTATACCCGATCCTCTTAACAATTTAACGTTACTGATGGTTGCCGCTTTTTCAGTAAGCTTGTTTAGCGTTTTTCAGGATATTGCCGTTGATGGTTTGGCTATCGATATTTTACCTGTCGATCAGCAGGCCAGGGCAAACGGTTTAATGTGGGGCTCCAAAACACTCGGAGTATCTGCTTCTGTTGCAGCGGGCAGTTATATCATAAACGCTTATGGTTTCTTTTATGCTGTTTCCGCGTTGTCGTGTACTGTTTTACTGATAATGATTGTTCCGGTGTTTCTCAGGGAACGGCCCGGCGAAAAAATAATGCCCTGGACAAAAGGTGAAACTTCAGAAGTTTCGGGCAAACTTCAATTACACAGTTGGAAAGCTATTTTAAAAAGCCTTTTTCAGGTTTTCTTTCTGAGGGTAAGTTTAATTATGGGAATTGCAGTTTTTAGCTATTCCGTTGGCAGGGGCTTGTTACAAACCTTACTGCCTGTATTTACAGTGCAGGAACTCGGCTGGACAGATGTCAGTTATTCCCAAACATTTGCAACTGTCAACATGATATCCGGAATCCTCGGAATGTTTGTGGCCGGTGCACTTATCGACTTTTTTGGAAAAATAAGAATGATGACCATTTATTTACTCTGTTTAATTGGGGTTGTTTTGGCAATGACATTGATGAAAAACTACTGGCAAAATGAATTTGTTGTTTATGGCTTTTTCGCGGGGTTCTTTATTCTCGACACCTTTATAACCATTGCAGTTTTTGCCACCGCCATGCAGCTTTGCTGGAAACGGATTTCAGCAACACAATTCACTCTTTTTATGGCCATTGCAAATATTGGACATGCTACAGGTGCGAAATTACTTGGCCCGTTAACCGAAAATCTGAACTGGGAATATGTAATCCTTTCGGTTGTAATTTTTGCCTCAGTAATGTTGATTTTAATCAGGTATATTCATTTCGACAGTCATTTAATAAAAGTGAACCGGCTGGAAACAATGCAGCTTGCGGCCGATGAACGGGAGTTAATACCCGTACCTGAAAAAATACGATTATCGATTTAATATATACAAAATAATATCATTTGGGAAAAGCAATAAATAGAAGTATAGAATTATAAACACCCTTCGACTACCTGTCTGCCGACAGGCAGGCGCACAGGGTGACTGTCAGACTGAGCGTAATCGAAGTCTGTTTTCAAAAAATAAAAAATATAAGGAAAATGAAAAAGAACAACTATCTCAGCGTGCTTTTTGCAGCAATTTTTTCTGTATTGATTACCGCATCCTGCACAAACAGCAATCAAAAACAAAGCGAAATCAACACCACAGTCAATACAGTTTCTCCCGAAGATATTGTAAAGCGCGGCGAATATCTTGTGACCATAATGGGTTGTAACGATTGTCATTCACCGAAGAAAATGGGGCCAAACGGACCCGAAATTATTTCTGAATTGTTGTTGTCAGGTTATCCTTCTGACAGACCAGTTGTGAAGTTTGATAACCCCTTGTTAAAGGAAGGTTTCGGTATGTTTTATCCCGACCTGACAGCAGCAGCCGGCCCGTGGGGCGTTTCGTTTGCTGCCAATTTAACGCCCGACCAATCGGGCATTGGAACCTGGACAGAAGAACAATTTAAAAGAGCTCTCACTCAAGGGAAATTTAAAGGGATTGAAGGTGCACGCATGCTTTTACCCCCGATGCCCTGGTTCAACTATACTGTTTTAAAAGATGAAGACGTCAGCGCAATTTTTGCTTATCTGAAAAGCATAAAACCGGTGTTAAACGTTGTGCCACAGCCTATTTCACCCGACCAAATGTAAAAATAACAAAACGGGGAAGCCGAAAACCGTACAGAGTAGGCAAAAAATTAATATTTAGAATTATGCCAAAGTATGTAATTGAAAGGGAAATTCCGGAAGCAGGAAAATTGACTACCGAACAGTTAAAAGCAATTTCACAAACTTCCTGTGGGGTATTGTCTAATATGGGACCGCAAATTCAGTGGGTTCACAGCTATGTTACAACCGATAAAATTTATTGCGTTTACAATGCACCAAACGAAGAAATGGTTCTTGAACATGCAAAACAGGGAGGTTTTCCTGCAAATTCAGTAAGCAGGGTATCTGTTATTATTGACCCGACCACTGCAGAATAAAAGTAAAACGGGGAAAGCCGAAAACCGCACAGAGTAGGCAAACAAAAAGAAATGAAAATGAAAAAGATTTTAATTACAGGTTGTAGTACCGGATTTGGCTACGATTCAGCAATTTACCTCGCAGAAAAAGGACACCACGTTTATGCAACAATGAGAAATATGAACGACAAAAATCTGGAAGCGGCCTCCAACCTGAAAAAACTGGCGACATCAAAAGGATTAAAACTTGAGGTTATTGAAATGGACGTAACTTCAGATGCAAGTGTGGAAGCGGCAATGACAAAAATACCAACGGTTGATGTTCTTATCAACAATGCAGGTCGCGGATTTGGTGGTCCGATTGAAGCTTTCACTTCGGCCGAATGTCTGGCACAACTCGATTTGAATATTGTTGGAAACATCAGGCTTGTAAAAGCTGTACTTCCGGGAATGCGTGCCCAGAAATCAGGTTTGATTATTCAACTCAGTTCAATTGCCGGACGATTTTCTGCTCCGGGATTTGGTATTTATAATGCAAGCAAATTTGGTGTTGAAGGATTAAGTGAAGCAATGCGTTATGAACTGGCACCCTTGGGAATTGATGTGGTAATTGTGCAACCCGGGCCTTTCTCAACCAATTTTTTCCCGAGTGTCATTCCTGCCAGTGATGGCGAAATCGCCTCATTCTATCCACACGTAGCAGGTTTTCTCGAAGGTTTTGGCAACCAGGTTATGGCTGCTTATGCCGACGAAAATGCACCTACCGATCCGATGATTGTGGTTAAAATATTTGAATCGCTAATCGATTCTCCATCAGGAAGCCGTCCATTCCGCACCCTTGCCGGAATGGATTTTGGCGTTCAATCTATTAACGATGCAATTGAACCAATCAGAAAAGGAATCATTGGAGCATTACAAATAGCTGACTGGGATGGAGTTAAGGCTTGAAAAATCAAAAAATCAAAAAATCAAAAAATGAAAAACGGGAAAAGCCGAAAACCGCTCAGAGTAGGCAACATAAAAACTTTAAAATGAAAAAAATGAATTATTACGGAATCGCGACAATATGCGTTGCTTTATCCTTATTAGTGATTAGTTGTGGCGCACCGGCACCCAAACCAGCCGAGACTCCTGTGCAAGTGGAAGTCAAGCCAGACATGGCTGCAGTAAAAGCCGAAATACAAGCCATCGAAAGCGCCTGGTCGGCGGCAGATAACGCGCGCGATGCTGATGCGATAGCAGCTTTTTATGCGGAAGACGCATGGAGCATGGGAAATGATAAACCAACAGTTATTGGTAAAGCAGCTATTTTGGAAGATATCAGGTCCAGTCTTGCAAAAAGAGTCGCTGGTACCACAGTTGCTTATGAAACACTTGAAGTTTATGGAGATGGTAATATTGTTACGGAACTTGGTAAATCAACAACTAAAGATGCAACCGGAAAAGTAATTTCGACCGGTAAATATGTGGCTGTGTGGGAAAAACGCGATGGAAAATACATCTGTATCAGGGATATTTATAATAATGATGCAAAAGAAAAATAACCTGAGAGGTAGTGTTGATACTGAGTGGAGTCTTTCATTCAGCATCAACACTAATTTTTCGAATATGCAGGCATGCCAAAAGGAATGTTTGAAACTTACACTTTTGAAATATCGGGTTCGGGAGCAGTGAAATGCACTTTAAAGTATCTGTTGGAGAATAATGAAAAAGGCACCGCACAGTTTCTGAAGGCATAAATTTTCAAACACATCAATTTAAAAAAAATGAAATTACTTCTGCTTTTGTTGTTACCCGTTTCATTGTTTTCACAAACTGCTGACAGAAACAATACAGGATCGGCAAAAGCAATGGCTTTTGTAAGTTCCCTGAGCGTAGCACAGCAGAAAACAGCAGTCTTCCCGTTTGACGAAATGAATCGTTACGACTGGCATTACCTTCCTGCATCAACGGTTGTCCGTTCGGGAATTGCTGTGAAAGATTTAAATACAAGTCAGAAACAAAAGCTGGATGAATTAATGCAGGTTTATTTAAGCAAAGAAGGCTTTCAAAAGACAAAGGACATCATGGATTTTGAATATTTATTAAAAGAAATGGAGCCCAATAATTCCAGCCGGATACCTGAAAATTATTTCATATCGATTTATGGCCAACCCGGAAAAGATAGCATATGGGCATGGAAATTCACCGGTCACCATGTTACTTTAAACTATACGATTGTCAATGATCAACTGGCATTTGCGCCCTTCTTTTTTGGAGTTTATCCGGCAGAAGTAAAAGATGGCCCGAAAAAAGGAAAAAGAATTTTGAAAGACGAAGAAGAGTTAGGATTTGAACTTGTGAATTCATTATCACCTGAACAAAAACAAAAGGCCATTTTTCAGTTGAAAACATTTTCTGATATTGTTACAATCAATTCAAAACACGTTGAACCTTTGAAACCTGCAGGTATATTTGGCAGCGAACTTTCACTTGACCAAAAATCCCTGTTAAACAAATTGATAGTGGCTTATCTTTTGGCAATGCCAACTGACATTGCCAAAATCAGAATTGAAAAAATTGTCAAAGAGGATTTGAACGCTATCTGTTTTGGATGGGCAGGTGGAACGAAAGCCGGAATTCCTCATTATTACCGCGTTCAGGGAAAATCATTTTTGATAGAGTTCGACAATACCCAGAATAATGCAAATCATATTCATTCTGTCTGGCGCGATTTCGACGGTGATTTTGGTGAAGATCTGCTGAAAGATCATTATCAGCACTCCGGCCATCATCATTAATATTGATACTTCATCACACAAAACGGGGAAAGCCGAAAACCGGACAGAGTAGGCAAAAAATTAAAAAGTAAAAGTATGGCAACATTCGTTTTTCGACACAAAGTAGGTGATTTTAACACATGGATCAAAGGACATCAGGATCGAGTAGATTTATTTGGCGATACGGTTTCAGGATTCAAAACATTTCAGGATGCAAATGATCCGAATTCAATAGTTATCGTTATGGAAGTAAACGATATTGAAAGGCTTGGAGCAATCAT
>Ga0351900_1099_pt3 | contig 22777 bp, 23 predicted proteins | sample BONcelHT113001D3_FD_205827 | JGI IMG/M metagenome (GOLD analysis project Ga0351900, IMG submission 205827) | Enriched cells from coal bed in the Powder River Basin, Montana, United States - BONCAT cells T11 rep1 HSBNCT.T11.300.1.D3 ...
TCTCGCCAGGATCGAGGCCGGCGGTGAGACCATCTACGCCATGTCGGATCTGCCGGTTGGCCAGAGGGTGGACGTGATGATCAGGCCGGAGGCGATCGTCTACTCGGCGTCCGGCAAGGTGGGCAGCGCCAGAAACGTGTATAGATGCAGAGTCAAGGGAATCAACAGCGTAGGCGCGATGGTTCGTCTTGAGGTCGAATGCGGGTTCACTCTGATCGGGGTCATCACCCGTCAGGCCGCGGAAGAACTGGCCCCTTCCATTGGAGGGGAGATTTTCGCCGGCTTCAAAGCCACGGCGACCCACGCCATCAAGGCCCTCGGCCCGCCCGCCAGCTGAAACGTTCCGGCCTGGGCCTCGCTGGCGCCGGTGTTTCCCCTCAAGGCGAGGCGGGTAGTGTCGCCGAGTAGGGCATCATTGGGGAAGACTCTTCGAGACTGTCCGGAGGACGGGGAGTGCAATTCCTTCCCGCTTTGCATGAGTCGGTTACTTGCTGCCAAGGATTTCTGTCATGAATGAGCACGCACCCGACCATCACGGCCACGAAGGCGACCAGCACGCTGAACGCGGAGCGCCTTCGAGCCACGGCAAGGCGTCCGAAGACCATAGAGGTCACGACCAGCACGAGGGACACAGTCCCGAGATGTTCCGGAACAAGTTCTGGCTCTCTCTGGTTCTCACGCTTCCGGTCGTGTTCTGGTCGGCACACATCCAGGAGCTGCTCGGCTATCGGGCGCCCGATTTCCTTGGCTCTACCTGGATCCCTGCCGTTCTCGGGACGGCTGTCTTCCTCTACGGTGGCTTGGTCTTCCTCAAAGGGGCGTTCCGTGAACTGAGGGCCCGCCTGCCGGGGATGATGACCCTTATCTCCCTAGCCATTTCGGTGGCCTTCGTCTTCTCCTGGGTTGTACAGTTGGGGCTGATCGATGCTGAAGCTCTCTGGTGGGAACTAGCGACCTTGGTGACCATCATGCTTCTGGGTCACTGGATCGAGATGCGCTCGATCTCACAGGCCCAGGGGGCGCTCAAGGAGCTCGCGAAGCTGCTCCCGGACACCGCGACTCGCGTCACCGACCAGGGCGAGGAGACGGTGCCCGTGAGCGAGCTCCGGGAGGGCGACATCGTGCTGATCCGTCCCGGAGAAAGCGTCCCGGTGGATGGGATCGTCCGTAAGGGGGAGAGCGCCGTCAACGAGGCGATGCTGACCGGGGAGTCCAGGCTGGTAGAGAAGGAGGAAGGCGACGAGGTAATCGCCGCCACCATCAACGGCGAGGGCTCGCTTCGCGTGGAGATCACCGGGACGGGGGATAAGACCAAGCTCTCCGGAATCATGCGGCTCGTGGCCGATGCGCAGCAATCGAAATCCAGGGCGCAGCACTTGGCTGACCGTGCGGCTCAGATCCTCACCGGGGTGGCCATCGTGGCCGGGGTGCTCACGCTGGTGGTCTGGCAGTTCCTGGGAGCGTCGATCAACTTCTCCATTGTTAGGGTGGTAACGGTCCTGGTCATCGCATGTCCGCACGCCCTCGGCCTGGCCGTGCCCCTGGTGGTCGCCATCTCCACCACCCTGGGTGCGAGAAACGGCCTCCTCGTGCGAGACCGGCGGAGTTTGGAGGAAGCCAGGAACCTCGACACCGTGATCTTCGACAAGACGGGAACACTCACCCTGGGTGAGTTCCGCGTGGTGGAGCTGGCGGTCGCGGAAGGAGTGTCAGAGGAGGAGGCGCTCCGTATCGCGGCCGGGGTGGAGTCGGAGTCCGAACATCCTATCGCCCGTGGAATCGTGAAGACGGCGGAGGATCGAGAGATCGAGGTGCCTTCTGCCGATGGCTTCGGGGCCGTGGCCGGTAAGGGTGTGGCTGCCTCGGTCGATGGGACCGACTATCACGTGGGCGGCCCCGCCCTACTGAAGGCTGAGGACGCGCAGGTACCGGAGGCGCTTCGCAAGGCGGCCGCGGCCGCGGCCGACCGGGGGCAGGCCGCCATCTATCTGTTGCGGGATGGCAAGGCCATGGCGGTTTTCGCTTTAGCCGACGCCATCCGCGAGGAGAGCCGTGAGGCCATCCGTGCGCTGCACGACCGAGGCATCGAAGTGGCCATGCTCACCGGAGACGCACAATCAGTGGCGGATGCCGTTGCCGCTGAATTGGGTATCGAAACCGTGTTCGCCCAGGTCCTTCCGGAAGACAAGGCATCGAAGGTGCAGGAGCTGCAGAAGGGGGGACGACGAGTAGCCATGGTGGGTGACGGGGTGAACGATGCCCCAGCCCTGGCGACGGCCGATATCGGGATCGCGATCGGCGCAGGCACCGACGTCGCCGTGGAGGCGGGACACATCGTGCTCGTACGGTCCGACCCGCGCGATATTCCAAAGATAGTCACGCTATCACGCGCCACCTACCGAAAGATGCTCCAGAATCTCTGGTGGGCCGCTGGCTACAACATCGTCGCCATACCCCTGGCCGCAGGAGTGCTCGCGGCGTTGGGAATCCTCCTCACCCCGGCAGTGGGGGCGGTGCTGATGTCGGCGAGCACCGTGATCGTGGCCATAAACGCCCAGCTCCTCAGACGGGTGAAGCTGTGACATTGGTGCGGGCATTTAGTTCTCGGAAGTGAGGAACCATGAAGAAGGCACTCGTCATCTCGGGGATAGCCTGCATCGTCGTGGGCGTAGCAGTGCTCGTGCTCTTTTCGGTCCTCTGGTTCTCCGGACCCGACGCCGGGTTCGCCGCCGGCGACATGGATCGTCACTTCATTGAGGAGATGATCCCGCACCATGAAGATGCCGTTACCATGTCCGAGCTGGCGCTCACACGGGCCGAGCACCCGGAGCTGAAGCAGCTCGCAGAGACGATCATCCGGGATCAGACCCGAGAGATAGAACAGATGCGAGCCTGGTACGCCTCTTGGTACGGAGTGAATCCCCCCATGGGTGACGACGCATTCCGTGGACGGGGAATGGGCCAAGGCATGATGGGCGGAGGCATGATGCACGACGAGGCCGACATGGAAGTGCTCCAGGCCGCCACGGTGTTCGACAAAGAGTTCATCGAGCAAATGGTCCCGCACCACCGGATGGGAGTGATGATGGCCCGCATGGTCCTTTCCCGCACCGACCGTCCGGAGATCGAGGAGTTGGCGCGCTCTATCATCAGGACCCAGACCGACGAGATCGAACAGATGCGAGCGTGGTATCGAGCTTGGTATGAGTAGGGGGTTTTTGCCCAGTATGGGAAACACCGAGTTCTGAGGAGGCTCTCAGATGATGTGGAATGATGGATGGGGCATGGGCGGGGGCATGGGTGTCGGAGGCGTGATCTGGATTGTGCTCATGCTGGCCGTGTTGGCATTGATCGTGGTGGGGATCGTTCTTCTGGTCCGCGGCCTTTCCGGCCGACACGACTACGGGAAGGCGGGGTATCCACAGGGACCGCCGCCTGCGGGAGCGGGGTCCGGGACTGCCCTGCAGGTGCTCGAGGAGCGCTACGCGCGGGGCGAGATCGACCGAGAAGAGTTCCTGCAGAGAAGACAAGATATTCTGGGAGGCTGATGCCTATCCCGGCATGAACAACGCCTGCACACACCTTCCTCCCGCCGCCGCTTGCTCGGTGGCAAATTCGTCGAAAACCGGGACAACCCTTATGTGCGTCCGGTCTTCTCTCAGCGGTCAGGGGATTCGAGGAACAGAGCTAGATCGGCTCCTCGGCAAAGTAGTCAGAGTCAACCCTCTTCAGTGAGTAGCTGTGGATCTCGGATACTGCGACGCCGTAGTCCACCATAAGTTGGGCCAGTTCAACGCCATCGATGAGACGGATTCGCTTGCCAATCATGCGGACGTACTCACGAGCCTCTCTGGAGAAGGTGGAAGTGGTAATGAACACCCCCTTCGAGGCCCGATGGCCCTCAAGGCTGCCTGCGAATCTCTGGATCTCCGGCCGGCCGACGCCTGCCTCCCAGCGCTTGGCCTGAACATAGACGACGTCCAGACCCAGCTTGTCCTCGTTGATGACCCCGTCGACGCCTCCGTCGCCGGATTGGCCGAGGACCAGCCCTGAATCCTTGCCGCTGCCGTAGCCCATACTGAGCAGCAGGTCGATGACCAATCGCTCAAGAAGATCGGGGGGAGAAGAGCGGACGCGCTGGAGGAGTTCGTCAGCCAGTTGGGACCGGAGCTGCTGGTAGCTCGTCTCGAACAGCTCGAGTGGAGTCTCGGCTCGCTCGAGGGGAGGTGCCTCCGCGGGCTCTCCAGTCGGTCCACCACGCTGGCGGAACGTCTCGAACTCCGGGAAACGTGAGAGGAAGGCGTTGTCGATGCGGTCCGGCTTGTCCCTGAGCGCTTGCTGCCCCCGCTCGGTGATCCGGTAGACGCCCCGCCTTGGGGATTCAATCAGCAGGGCTTTCTTGAGGTAGAAGATGGCCCACCGCACTCGATTGTCGAAGGTTCTCTGGCGACCGCTGGGGAGCAGGGTATTCCTGTCCTCCTCGGTCAGCCGGAATAGCGCGGCGAGAGATTCCCGAAGCTCGCTGGCGTCGTGCTCCTCAATGTCTTCCGCTGCCGCGAGGACCGGCAGCATGAGAGTCTGATAGTCGGGTATCGCCATCTTCTGCGCCCTCCCTTGGGCTGCGGACAGATCGAATGTGGTCGGTTACTTGAAGGGCGGCGTCAGCCGGCCCGTGCTCAAGCGAGCTCTCTAGTACTGAAGGAGCATTGACCGGGAGACGGATGACCGAATCGCGGAGGGGGTCAACTGTGATTGACCTCGGTAGCAGCGATTCAGTACCTGGCGGCAGCCACCAGGCTTATTTGAGTGTGTACGTGCTCCAATCTCCCTCGGACGTGGCCCACGTATAGTCCAAGTAGTCCAGAGCCTTGACCTCACCCCGGTACGCGCCCTTCGGCGCTGACTTCCACTGGAACTCCGCCTGCCCATTCGAGTTCGTGAGCACGTTGGTCCAGGTTCGTACAGCGCCATCCTCGTCATACAGCATCTCGAAGCTCACCTTTGCGCCGACAAGCGGTGCGCCGGTGGAAGTCGTTCTTATCGTGACAATCGCCTTCAGGTGGGGACCGGTCTTCTGCCAGGTGATGGCCGAAACGTACATCGATTCTTCGGAAGTACCAGGCGGTGGTTGCGGAGCCGTCCCCGTAGCTACAGCCCAGCCAAGATTCTCATGGTTCGCGTCTTTGTCGTTCTGTGTCGTGAGCCCATGAGCCGCGTCGTACATCGCCTTGCCCTGCTCGATGAGCGCTTGCCTCACCGCTGCGACCCCGGCCGCGTCGACCGGCTTCTTGTTCTGCTCGGCGATATAGAGGGCGGCCAGGCCGGCGGCGTGTGGCGACGCCATGCTGGTCCCGCTCATGGTGGCGTAACCGCCGTCCTTGTAGGTGGAGAAGATGTTCACTCCGGGGAGGATGAGATCTATCGCCGCCCCCGGCGACGATACCGGATTGCCGCTCACCACGTACCTGCTGTAGTTACTGAAGCTCGCGAAGGAGTCGTCGTCGCCATGGCTGGTTTTGGCTCCTAGGCCGCCCGGCTTTCCGTCGGAGTCGGCCATGGCCGAGATGGTCGCAACTTCGGGATATGCAGCCGGGATGAAGTCGTCCCGGGTGCCAAATTTGCCGTCTCGCCCATAGATGTCCTCGCCGGAGTTGCCGGCTGCCACGGTGTACACCACGCCAGCATTAACGCTGTTCTGGAAGGCGGCCCGATAGGCGCTGCTCACCCCGGTGCCGCCGAGGCTCATGTTGGCGACGGCGATAGTGTCGGCATTCTTCGTTACGTAGTCAATGCCCGCGATGATGTCGCTCAGGTAGCCGCCACCGTCGGCCCCGAGGACTCGGACGGCCACGAGCTTCACTCCCGGGGCTACGCCGACCACGCCATAGTCGTTGTCGAGTGCGCCGATCGTCCCGGCCACGTGGGTCCCGTGACCGTGCTCGTCGTTGGCGTCACCCGGATCCCGGCTGTCGAATCCACAGCTGAGGGACACGTCCACATTGAGATCTGGATGATCCAGGTCGATGCCCGTGTCGATGACCGCCACGGTCACGTTCACTTGTTCGCCGGTGGTGTTCAGGTCCGCCTCGATGCGGTCGACCCCCGTCGGTGTCGTCTGGTCTGTGATCCTCATTACCAGATCCGGCTCGATCAACTTGACGCGGGGGTCCCTCTGGAGCGCAACGAGCCTACCCTCCGGTATGGAGCCAGCGAAGCCTTTCAAGGCCGACGAGTAGACGTGACTGACCTTTACGGCATGCTGCCTCGCGATATCGGCCGCCGCAGAGGCAGGCGAAACGCCTTCATTGAACATCACGATGTATCGGCCGACAACGGACGGTCCCGCCGGCTCTCCTTCGGCAGCCGGGACGACGATGAGCGTCAGGGCGACCAGCAAAGTCAGAACCAGGAAAAAGAGCGCGTATCGGGTGATACCCGAACCGCCCTTGAATTCTGCGCGAGCCGATGCACCGGCCATAGCGGACCCCCTTACGTAAGCTCAAGACTTAAGCCGGATCTGATCACTCTTTGCAGTTTATTCCGGGAAGCGTCTAACGGCAAGTTCCGGTGTGCGCGAACGTGGCCGTGACCTTGTACGACTCCCCGGGGACGCGCACCGTCTCCGGGGGCCTTGAAGTCGCGGGTGATAGCCACGTCTCAGGAAGCTGCGGACGCGGTATGTGAGCACCTTCCGCCAAGGGGCGATGTTCTCCCAACCGGTCTGAGGGCTGCTGCCGAGCTTTGATGAGGTGATAACAGGACTGCGCGTGAGCTTGCGGACGGTGCTTGGGCATACGCAAGCCACCCCGAGGTCAGACCTGGCCATTGCCCGTGAGAGAACGAAGGAGGTGAGAGATGCCCAAGACTGAATACAAGCCGGTTGCCCATGGTCACGAGGCTTTTCTGAAGAAGGCTATCTAGCGCAAGGTTTCGCCGAGGACTACGAGGGTCTCGAAGATTATGGGACCGGGCGTTCGGGTATATCGCAGTGACTGTAGGGCCGAGAAACAAGTGCCCGTTCAAGACCGATTGCTTCAGGGGCCCTTGGGGCGGCGCCGAACGAGCAGTTTGGAGGAGGAGCAGCATGACGATGGATAAGGAAGACGTCAAGCACACAACGACGGATGCCGGGAACCCCGTACCCAGTCAAGAGTTCTCTCTCACCGTGGGACCCGACGGTCCTCTACTGCTCCACGACCACTACCTGGTCGAGCAGATGGCCAACTTCAACAGGGAGATGATTCCGGACCGCCAACCCCACGCAAAAGGTTCCGGGGCCTTCGGACACTTCGAAGTGACTCAGGACGTGAGCGTCTACACAAGGGCGGCCTTGTTTCAACCGAACACTAAGACCGATGTGTTGGCCAGGTTCTCCACGGTGGCAGGAGAAAGCGGTAGCCCCGACACCTGGCGAGACGTGCGAGGATTCGCCCTCAAGTTCTACACGACCGAGGGCAACTATGACATGGTCGGCAATAACACGCCGGTGTTCTTCGTCCGTGACCCCATGAAGTTCCAACACTTCATCCACTCGCAGAAGCGCCGTGCAGACAGTGGTCTGCGGGACAACGATATGCAGTGGGACTTCTGGACCCTGTCGCCCGAATCGGCGCATCAAGTCACCATCCTGATGAGCGATCGCGGAGTGCCGAAGAGCTATCGGAATATGAACGGCTATTCGAGCCACACATATATGTGGGTCAACGCCGAAGGCGAACGCTTCTGGGTGAAGTACCACTTCAAGACCGATCAGGGTATCGACACCCTGACTCAGGAGGAGGCAGACCGAATCGCAGGTGTGGATGCGGACTACCATCGTCGCGATCTGTTCGATGCGATCGAACGGGGGGATCACCCTAGCTGGACCCTGCAGGTGCAGATCATGCCCTTCGAAGAGGCGGAGACCTATCGGTTCAACCCGTTCGATCTAACCAAGGTCTGACCCCACGGCGACTATCCTACGCACGAGGTGGGCCGGCTCACGCTGAATAGAAATCCCAGCGACTTTCACTCAGAGATAGAGCAGGCGGCATTCGAGCCGAACAACCTGGTGCCCGGCATAGGCCCCAGTCCGGACAAGATGTTGTTGGCTCGTCTCATCTCCTACGCCGATGCCCACCGCGCCCGGTTGGGAGTGAATTACAAACAGATTCCGGTCAACCGGCCGCAGAGCCCGGTGCACAGCTACAGCAAGGGTGGCACGATGCGGATGGACAAGGTCTCCGATCCCGTGTACGCGCCCAACTCCAAGGGCGGCCCCGAGCCCGACACTGATCGCTACCCCGAACAGGCCGTGTGGAGTGCCGACGGCGATTTCACGCGCGCTGCGTACACCCTGCGAAAGGACGACGACGATTGGGGACAGCCCGGCACGCTTGTCCGCGAAGTGATGGACGATGCTCAGCGCGACAGATTGGTCTCTAACGTAGTCGGACACTTGAAGGGCGGCGTCAGCCAGCCCGTGCTCGAGCGCGCACTCGAGTACTGGCGGAACATTGACCAGGAGACAGGTGACCGTATCGCGGAGGGTGTTAACGGCTGATCTTGCCGAAACCACAGGACACGAGGGCCATCTGGGGATTCCTCGGACGACCTGCCGCAGACAACCGGGCCTCGACGGATCTGAGGTGTGTCTCCGCGCTGAAGGCGGTCGGAGACACACCGGTCGGAGGGCCCTATGATCTCTCATCTTGAGTCAGTGCTCCAACGGTTGGTCCGCCGAAGGGGCGTCCAGCACGCCGTACTCGCTGTCGAAAGCGGTGACCGGAGCCTGAGTTGGGTCGGAGCCGAGGGGCGCGCTGACAGCTCCGGCAGAGAGATGACGCCCGAGACGCCGTATTTCGTCGCGAGCGTCACGAAGCTCTTCGTCGCGGCCGTTGTGTTGCGATTGGTCGAGCGCGGACTGGTCCGATTGGAGGATTCGTTCGTCACGTATCTGCCATCCGACATCGTCGATCGCCTGCACGTGCTCGACGATGTCGATCGGACCGCCGATGTCACCGTCCGCCATCTGCTCGCGCACGCTTCCGGCCTTCCGGATTATCTGGAGGACAAGCCGAAGGCGGGTCCGCCCTTCGTAGAGCGGCTTCTTTCGGAGGGAGACAGAGAGGTTCCGCTCACTGAAGTGGCGCACATCGTGAGGGACGAGCTCACGCCGCACTTCCCGCCCCGAGACCTCGACTCCGGGACCCGAGTTCGCGTCCGCTACTCGGACACCAACTTCCAGCTCCTCATGGGCATCATCGAGGCGGTTCTTGGCTGCCCGTGGAGCACCGCCCTGCGAATGGAACTCCTGGAACCGCTGGAGCTCAGGCATACGTGGGTTCCGGGGAGCCGGCCGCTCGAGCCTACGTTGGAGCCGGCGGCACTGTGGGCGGGTTCCGACCTTTTCGAGGCTCCCCGGCTTCTGGGATCCCTCGGCGATCTATTCAGCACCGTCGGTGACCAGCTGGTCTTCCTCAGGGCGCTTCTTGGCGGGGCTGTCTTCCGCGACCCTTTGACTGCGGAACGCATGAGCGCACGCTGGAACGCATTCGGATTCGATCTGGGCACCCCGAGGCTTCCCGGCTGGCCCATCGAGTACGGCCTGGGCATGATGCGGTTTGCATTGCCCCGTTGGTACACGCCTTTCTCGCCGGTGCCGCCCGTCATCGGCCACACGGGATCGACCGGCTGCTGGCTCTTCTACTGTCCGCAGCTCGACCTGTACATGTGCGGGGGGGTCGACCAGATCACTGCGGGTGCCGTGCCGTTCCGGGTGACGCCCAGAGTGCTCAGGGCGGCGAGTGGCCTGCTGTAGCGCTCGGCAGCAGCCGCGAGGCGCGTCACCGGCGGTTGCAGCCGGCCTCGCTTCGCTCGGCGGCTGAACCGGGGACAATGAGGTGTGTCGAGTCGACCAGGAGGAGCGGCGGAGTGCAGAGTTTGTCACTGATGGAGTTGCTTCCCGCGGCCGTGGGTATCGCGCTCAATCCGCCTGCGGTCGTGGCCGTCATTCTCATGCTCTCCTCACCGGAGTCGAGGAAGAGCGGCTTCTGGTTTGTTGGTGGGTGGTGGGTCGGCCTTCTCGTCGTGGGAGGCGCGGTTCTGCTGGCGGGGGATGCCGGTGGTCTGCGGAGCGGCTCCTCCCCGATTGGGTACATCGTCAAGCTTGCGCTTGGCCTGCTCCTCCTCGTGGTCGCGTTCAGACAGTGGCGTCGGCGTCCTTCATCGGCCGAGCCGCGGGAGATGCCGGGCTGGATGCGCTCCCTTGTCGGTTTCTCGGCGGCGAAGGCCTTTGTGACTGCCGCGTTCTTCTCGGGTGTCAATCCTAAGACTCTTGCCCTCAATGTCGCCGGCGTTGAAGGCATGAGGAGCCGGCCGTAGGGGTCTGAGCGGGGCAAAGGGGTGTCGTTTCGGGACTCCGAGCGGGTTTGGTGTTGTTGTACTACAATGGGTGGAACGGGCTCCCGCAATCGAGACCCGGCTCACGGCTCGCGGCGTGCTCACCGAGTTCCGCTGCGCGGCCCCGCCGGAAGCAGGCCGGAAGACGAGAAGGTCGGTCGAGATGGCAGGCGGTGTCGAACGCTCGGATGTGCCCGGCACCGTCACTGACGGCGAGCTGGACAGTCTTCTGCGGGCCGAGGAGCGTCTGCAGGCGGCGCTCGCGGAGTCCGAAGCTGAAGCGGTTCGGATGCGCGCCGAGGCGGAGCGTGCTGTGGATGCGGCTCGGACTGAGTTCGAGCAGGAGCTGGCGGAGGCACGGAGGGCTCTGGAAGACCGCGTGTCCGCGGACCGTGACGTCGACCTCGACCGAGTTCTCCAGCAGCACGACAATGAGAAAGCCGCGCTCGAGAGCATCACCTACGAGCAGATCGAGCAGTTGGCGACCGCGGTGATCGAGCGCCTTCTCGGGAATCGGTCCGCGGGAGCCGGCCCGGCGGTGCCGCCGACATGATCGTTCGCATGGCCAAGATCAGGGTGCTCGGTCGTCGCGACCTCTTGGACAGTGTTCTTGGGGCACTCCAAGAGTTGGGTGTCCTCGAGTTGGTCGAGCCCACGCCTGGCGGGCCCATCGAACGGGTGGGGCTCACGTTGGACCAGGTTGCGCGCCACCGGCGTTTCCACAAGATCCTAGCGGATATCGAAACCTGCCTCGACTCCTTTGGGCGTGTTTCCCTTCAGGCTTCCTCCGGTCCGGATTCCTCCGGTCCGGCCGGCCGTGAGGACTTGGCCCGGTGGGCCCGCCTTGCCCGGCGCCTTCGGCCACGAGTTGAACACCTGAACGCGTCGGCGGCTGAGCTCGAGGAAGAGGAAGCCCTGCTGCTCAAGTATCGTCCTTTCCTGACCACTTTCGGCCGGGTGCTCCGGAGTGAGTCGACTTGGAGGCACACCGCCGCGTACCACGTGGTCATCGCGCGGGAGGACGGTCACATCGTGGCTGGTCTGCGTGAAGCACTTCGTGAGGCGGTGGGGGACGAGTTCGAACTCCGAAGCGAACATCTTCCGACGGGGGAGGCAGCCGTACTCATCCTCATCACGAGTCCGGTAGCGGAGCGGGTGGAGCACGTACTGCGCAGCGCCCGCGTGCAGGACATACCGGTGCCGGCCTCTTACCAATCCCGCAGTCTGGCCGATGCCGTTCCGCGGATGCTGGAGCGCCTCGAGCAGTTGACGGACGAGGTCGCTTTGGTCGAGCAGGAGATGGCGGAGCTGGCAGCTCGGCATCGGAATGATCTGGCCAGAGCGCGCGAAGCATTCCTCGACCGGTTGTCCGAGTTGGATGCCCTTCCTGCAGCCGGAGCCACACGGCACGCATTCGTGGTCGAGGGGTGGGTGCCGGTGGAGGAGCTTTCTCGTCTGCGCTCTCGTCTGCAGGAGGAGTTCGATCCGCTCGTCGTGGTCGAGGAGGTGTGCAGGGATGGTCCCGGTGCGGCGGAGGCGCCGGTTGTCCTGCGCAATCCCCGGGTGTTGCGTCCCTTCGAAAGCCTGCTCCGTCTGCTTGCTCCTCCACGCTATGGCAGCGTGGACCCCACTCCCTTCGTAGCCGTGTTCTTCCCGCTCTTCTTCGGGCTCATGGTGGGAGACATGGCCTACGGCCTTCTGATGATCCCGTTGGCACTGCTGCTCCGGTCCCGGACGCGCCCGAGGACTACCTTCCGATCGGTGAGCGAGGTAGCCGGGGTATGTGCGGGCAGTGCGATTGTATTCGGCTTTCTCTACGGAGAATTTCTCGGGGGCTTGGGCCACGAGTGGTTCGGGCTCAGGCCGATCGCCTTCAATCGAGAGACCGCCTTGGTTGTATTCCTGGCGGTGGCCGTATCGCTGGGTTTCGTGCACGTGGTCTTGGGACTCATCCTCGGCACTATCTCGGTGTGGAGACACAGCCGCCGCCACGCCGTCGCCAAGGGTACGGTGGCAGTCATGATCGTTATCGCGGCAGCGGTTATTCTCTCGATACTGGGCATTCTGCCGAAAGCGACGATACTGCCCGGGGTAGTGCTGCTCGCTTTGTGCCTGCCGGTGGTCGTTGCGACCGCGGGCTTCATGGGTGTCATCGAGATTCTCTCCACCATGAGCAACGTCATGTCGTACGCGCGGCTCATGGCTCTCGGTACCGCCGGCGTCATGCTTGCCGATGTGGCGAACGAGCTGGCCGGAGCCGTGGGACTGCTCATCATAGGCGTCGTGGTGGGGGTGTTCTTCCACACGCTGAACTTCGTCATCACCGTGTTCAGCCCCACAATTCACGCCCTGCGTCTGCACTACGTGGAGTTCTTCGGGAAGTTCTACGACCCGGGCGGGAAGCCCTTCCGTCCATTCGCTCGCTGGGACCAGCAAATCGGCCGGTAGGCCGGAAAGGGGGAGGGCAGAATGGAATTTGCCATCATCGCGTTGGCGGCCGCGGGGGCGATCAGCTTCCCTGCCTTGGCGACCGCGTGGGCTCAATCGAAGATCGGCGCAGCCGGGGTGGCCAGTCTTGCCGAGAAGCCTGAACTCTCGGGGACGGTGATCATTTTGCTCGCCATTCCGGAGACCATGGCGATCCTCGGATTCGTCGTGGCCGTGCTGATCTTGCTGCAAGGGGGCGGGTGATCGGCCAATGGCCATGAAGGAGCTGATCGCCGCTCTGGAGCGGGATGCGACGGCCGAGGCCGAGGAGAACCTCGAACGGGCGCGGAGGTATGGGGAGGAGCTTCTGGCCGACTTCGGGAGGGAGTCCGCGGAGAGGCTCGAGCGGGAGTTGGAGGACCACGAGCGGGAACTCCGTGCGCGGGCGGTGCTGGATGTGGCCGCAACCCGGAGGGTGGCACGGAACACCGTCTTCACGGCTCGGGATGAGTTGCTCCGCCAGGTGCGCGTGGCTGTCGATGCGCGTCTCGAAGGACTCTGTACGGACGACTGCTACCGGGCGGGACTGGAGGAGGAGTTGCGGGAGGCGTGCGACTACCTCCCTGGAGGTCCGGCGGAAGTGAGGTGCTGGCCGGCTCTGGCGGAGCCGCTTTCGGAGGCGGCCGGCCGGCTTGCGCGCACCGAGGTCGAAGTGTGCGAGGAGTCCTCGGTCGGGGCCGGGTTCATCGTGCGTACGGGGGATGGTCGTGCTGAGGTCGACGCGCGGCTGGCAACTCGGGTTGACCGCACGTGGCCTGATCTTGCGCTTGTGGTGATGGCGATGATCGAGGAGCGCGGATCATTCGGTGAAGCAGCAGATGAGTGACTGGAGCGATGTGGTCGCCCGGGTGGCGGGTCTGAAGACCCACCTCCTCTCCGCCGAGCAGCTTCGTGGACTGGCTCGTTCTCCGGATCTGCCCTCCTTGGCCGATGGTCTCGAGCGGGCGGGTTTCCCGGTGTGGGTCACCGCAACCGGGGATTCCCCGGCCGCCTTGGACCACGCGATCCGGCGGCAGTCAGGAGAAGCACTTCGTGTACTTGCTCGTTGGTGCGGGTCGCGCGTCCGCCGCCTGGGGGCCATCTTCGAGGACGAGGATCGCCGCAGCCTCCATATTCTCTTTCGTGGCGTCGTTCAGGGCGTTGCGCCGGCACACCGATTGTCGGGCCTTATCCCCACCCCCGGGTTGCCCGAGCGGGCACTCCAGGAACTCGCCTCACAGCAGAGCGGCGAGGCCATGGCGATCCTCCTCTCTGTCTGGGGCAGTCCCTTCGGTCGCCCGCTGTTCGAGGAACTCATGCCGGCCCAGCCCGATCTCTTCCGGCTGGAGTTGCTTCTCGACCGAACGTGGGCCGAACGGGTGCTCGGTGGTGTGGGCGGGCGTGACAGGGACATCCGCCACTTCACCCGCACGACTATCGACATGGCGAATATCCGGAGCGCGCTGCTCATGGTCTTGCAGGGAACGGACGTGGAGGCGGACGACGCATTCCTTGCCGGAGGGTCTCTGCTGCGACAGGCCGATTTCCGGCGAGCGAGTGTCGCCGGGAGCGTGGAGGCGGCCGTCGAGGTGCTCGCGCGAGGTCTTGCCTGCCCCAGATTCGTTCGTGTTCTTCGCACTCACCAGGATCTGTCGACACTCGAGGAAGCCCTTCTTAATGAGCATGCATCCCAGCTCGAACGACTTGCGCTTCTGGAGCCCAACGGTCTCGCGCCGATCCTCTCCTACTGGCAGCGACTGCGGATACAGCTCATCGACCTGCGGCGGCTCATCTGGGGAGTGGCGCTGGACATGCCTCGTCCGGCACTACTCAGCGGACTCGCGGGGACCCGCTGATGGAGTACTCAGTGTACGTCATCTGCCGTCCCGAGATAGCCACTGGATTCTCTCTGGCCGGGTGCCCGCCCCTCGAGGCGTCTGACGGGGCAGATGCGGCTGAACGCCTGTTCGAACTGACCTGTCGTCCGGAGAGTGGAGTGATCCTCATGCAGGACTATCTCTATGAACGGTTGCCGGTGGAAGCCCTTCGTCTTCTGGGCAAGCGTCTGCTACCCATGCTGGTGCCCTTCCCGGGTCCGGTCTGGGACGAGTCGATCAGGGGGCCGGAGGGCTATATCGTCGAGATGCTGCACCAGGCCATAGGCTATCGGGTGAGGTTGCGATGAGTGAGAGGGGGCGGATCACCCGCGTGACCGGCGCACTCGTGGAGGCGCGGCCTATGCGGGGGGTCGCACTGTACGAGCTTGCCCGCGTGGGAGGGGACGAACTTCTCGGAGAGGTCATCCGCGTGGAGGGTGACACCGCTACGATCCAGGTGTATGAGGATACGAACGGGCTGCGTGTGGGCGAGCCGGTGCGGCCCAGTGGGGAGCCGCTGGTAGTGGAGTTGGGTCCCGGCCTGTTGGGCTCCATTCTCGATGGGGTGGCTCGTCCGCTCGAGCTCGTGGCTGCCACGACAGGTGATTTCATCCAGTCGGGTATTTCGGTTCCCACGTTGGACAGGGAGCGTCGGTGGTCGTTTGAACCTCGAGTCGCGGCCGGGCAGCGAGTGGGCCCAGGCGATGTGTTAGGAACGGTGGGGGAGAGGGCGGGCAGAGAGCTTCCCATCCTGGTTCCGCCCGACGGGGGAGGCACGGTTGCCGACATCTCAACCGGCGAATTCACGGTATTCGAGCCGGTGGTCCACCTTCAAGAGGGTGGGGTCTTGACGCTGGCACATCGTTGGCCCGTGCGCCACCCGCGGCCTTCGGCGCAGCGGTTGCCTTCTGAACGGCCCTTCATCACCGGACAGCGGGTGTTCGATTTCTTCTTCCCCGTCACGGAGGGCGGATCGGTGTCGGTGCCGGGAGGGTTCGGCACCGGCAAGACCGTGATCGAGCAGTCCCTGGCCCGCCATGCGGCTGCCGATGTCGTCATCTACGTGGGCTGTGGCGAGCGCGGCAATGAGATGGCCGACGTGCTCAACGAGTTTCCGGAACTCGTTGACCCGAACACCGGTCACTCGATCATGGATCGCACGGTGCTTGTCGTGAACACCTCCAACATGCCTGTGGCCGCCCGCGAGGCCTCGGTATGCCTGGGTATGACCATCGCGGAGTACTTCCGAGACCTCGGGTACCGGGTTGCTGTGATGGCCGACAGCCTCTCACGCTGGGCGGAGGCTCTGCGGGAGATCGGCTCGCGACTTCAGGAGATGCCGGGAGAGGAGGGCTACCCCACCTATTTGGGGAACCGTGTGGGCAAGCTGTTTGTGGGGGGGGGGCGGGTGAGGGCTCAGGGAACACCGGAGCGGGAGGGAGTCATCACCTTGATCAGCGCGGTGTCGCCCCCCGGCGGGGATTTCTCGGAGCCGGTGACACAGGCGTCGCTTCGGGTGGCCGGCGCCCTGTGGGCGCTCGACCCGGCTCTGGCCCATCAACGGCAGTTCCCGGCGGTGGACTGGGAGATCAGCTACTCGCTCTACGCCGAGGTGACCAAGAGCTGGTTCGCCGAGCGTGTGGCCGCCGATTGGCCCGGTCTGCGGGCCGGCCTTCTTCAGCTCTTGCAGCGTGAGCGGGAACTCCGCGAGATCGCGGGCCTGGTGGGCCCCGAGGCGTTGCAGGACAAGGACCGCCTCTTGCTCAGTACCGCGCACCTCATTCGGGAGGTCGTTCTCGGGCAGAACGCGTATGACCCGAATGACGCCTCCTCACCGGTGGAGAAGACCTACCGGCTTGCCTTGCTCTCTCATGAGCTGTATGAATCTGCCCTCTCGGCGCTCGACACCGGTATCGACTTGGAGCAGCTCGACCTGGAGCCAGCTCGCCGAGCGCTCACCAACTTCAGGAATGCTCCGGCTGATGAAGCCGAGGCCTGGGCGGGCGAGACCGCAGCCGCACTCGCCGTGCTCCGGGGACGTGCGGCGGAGACTTCGGAAGCGGCCGCTTCGACCGAAGTGGCCTCAACGCTCGAACCTGTGCCCACAGGCGGTGTGAGCGCTCGGGCGGGGAGTACCGGAAATGAGTGATTTCTGCCGGATATACCACGGGGCACGAGGTGCGAGCGGACCGCTGATCTTCGTTGAGAACACCCCGCAGGTGGCAATGGGTGAGTGGGTGACCATCGCCGTTCCGGGGCAGCCTCCGCGGCGGGGCCAGGTCATCGACGCGGGTGAGGAACTCACCACCATCCAGATTCTCGAAGAGACACTGGGCCTGCCGCCGGCCGCGGCCGAAGTCACCTTGACCGGCGAGACGGCCACCACGATCGTGGGCAGGGAGCTTCTGGGACGGACCTTCAACGGGGTGGGTGTTCCTATCGACGGGCTGCCCGCCCCGGTGGGCGACGCTCGGGTGCCGATCTGGGGGGCACCGCTCAATCCGGTCCGCCGGGCCCGTCCCACAGACTTCATAGAGACCGGCGTATCGGCCATCGACGGCATGAACACACTGGTCAGAGGCCAGAAGCTCCCCGTCTTCTCGGGTCCGGGACTGCCCGGCCTGGAGCTGGCAGGCCAGATCGTCGAGAACGCTCGCGCGCCTCGAGGGGAGCCCTTTGCTGTCATCTTCTGCGCCATCGGCATCACGGCGCATGAGACCTACACGTTTCTGCACCGGTTTGAGCGCAGCGGGGCCACGGAACGAAGCGTGCTCTACTTGAATGAGGCGCGGGATCCAACTATCGAACGGCTGCTGGCTCCCAGGGTGGCTCTGACCGAGGCGGAGTATCTGGCCTTCGAGTGCGGCATCCACGTGCTTGTGGTCATCGCGGACATGACCCACTACTGTGAGGCGCTGCGCGAAATCGCAACCGCGCGGGAGGAGATACCCGGCCGCCGAGGTTACCCTGGCTACATGTACACCGACCTGGCCAGTCTCTATGAGCGCGCCGGGACGGTGCTCGGCCGGGAGGGCTCCGTCACGCAGATACCGATCATCACCATGCCTGACGACGACATCACCCATCCCATCCCCGATCTGACGGGCTACATCACCGAGGGCCAGCTCGTTCTGAGCCGGGAACTCCACCGCCGAAGCGTCTTTCCCCCTATCGACGTCCTGCCTTCTTTGTCGCGGCTCATGAACTCCGGTATCGGCACCGGCAAGACGGTCCCGGAACACCGGGAGTGGGCCAACCAGCTGTATGCGATCTACACACAGGGTAGAGAGGCTAGGCTCATGGCGACGATTGTAGGCGAGGCGGGTCTCGGAGAGCGCGACCAGCGCGCCCTTGCCTTCGCGGAGCGCTTCGAATCCGAGTTCGTGGGCCAAGGGTTCTGGCGGCGGGGCATCGCCGAGACGGTGGAAATGGGGTGGCGACTACTAGAGACTTTGCCCCGGGGCGATCTCTTGCGTGTGAGCGATTCCGTTTGGGAGGCGCGACGGAAGGCGGCTGGCACGGTGCAGGCCGAAGGCGATGGCGATCGAGCGGCGGCTCAAGACGGACGGCCGGTTGCTACCTGTAGGGGGGGCCCGGTGTGAGCGGAACGCGGGGAGTAGCGGCCACCCGTATGAACCTTCTCCGCTCGCAGCGGCGGCTGGCTCGAGTGGAGAAGGGAGTGGACCTGCTTCGCCGCAAGCGCGAAGCGCTGGTCACGGAACTCTTCAGCTTGGCGAGGCCGGCGGTCGACGCTCGCGCCGCCATCGGTGGGCTCGCGGCCGGCGCCTATCCTCTGCTGTATCGTGCGTTGGTCCAGCAGGGACATGCGGAGTGCCAAGCGACCGGGTGGCCATCCCGGGAGATCTCGGTGCAGATCCGGTCGGGCCACATCTGGGGCATCTCTGTCTCCGACATCACCGCCCGGCCGCCTATGGCTCGTACCCTGGGCGCCCGGGGAACCCCGCCCACCAGTGTCGCTTTGGCCGTGGCGGAGGCAGCCAGGCAATTCGAGGTTTTCACCGATCTTCTTCTCGATGCCGCCCCCCGCGAGATGCTGATCCGAAGGCTGGGCGAAGCGCTTGCCCACACCTCGCGCCAAGTGAACAGCCTCGAGCACAGGGTGGCACCCGAGTTACGTTCGCAGATGGCCTACATGCGCAGGACGTTGGAGGAAAGAGAGCGCGAGGAGCACCTGCGCCTCAAGCACCTCCTGAAGAAGCGGAACTCACAGAAGGGGGAAATGGGGGAATGACTACTCTGGACCGCGAAACCGTCTCGGTGAATCTAGCCTTACTGGATGGCGGCCCCCACGGCGCCTTCGCCTGGGGGGTGCTCGACCGCCTGCTTAATGAACGTTGGCTCAGGCTCGATGGGATCTCGGCTACGTCCGCGGGTTCAATGAGCGCAGCGGTGCTTGTCACCGGTCTGCTGAGGGGAGGCCGGACGGGGGGCAAGCACGCTCTCGATCAGTTCTGGCGTGAGGTGTCGGATGCGGCTATGTTCAGCCCCTTTAAACGAGGCCCCATCGGTTTCCTCACCGGGGCTCTAAGTCTCGACTTCTCCTCTCCACGCCGGATACCCGGAGTCCCGGTTGAGGTGGTGTCTTCGTATGACTCCGTATACCAGGGTCCCAACCCTCTGCGCCAAATCCTCGATGAGAAGGTCGGCTTCAAGTGGCTGCGGGACTCCTCGATTCGTCTCTTCGTGGCCGTGAATCACGCACGTACGGGCCGGCCGCGCATCTTCCGCAACGGTGAGTTGTCGTCTGATGTGCTGTTGGCCTCCGCCTGTGTGCCGTCGTTGTTCCAAGTCGTTGAGATCGACGGAGAGCCCTATTGGTGCGCGGGTCACAAAGGTTACCCCGCTCTCGCGCCTCTGGTGAGCGAGTGTGAGGCGAACGACACTCTCCTCATACAGGCCTGTCCGCTGACGCATGCGGCCGCTCTTTGGGAGAAGACGTGGGTGGGTAGTGGCGATGATGGCGGCGCTGATGCCGACAGCCAAATAGAGAGCCGTTGGGAAAGCATGCGACTACACCGGATCGCCAGCGAGAGCGCGATCGAACTCAGCGCCACGACGGAGACGCCTGCCCATTGGGACTTTCTCTGCCGGCTGCGGGACGAGGGCCGCTTCGCCGCCGAGGCTTGGTTGAGGGAACACGGAGCGGACGTCGGCGTGCGCTCGTCGTTCGATGTTCCCGTGACTCAGTAAGCAGATGTGCCCGCTTGGGGCCGCATCATTCCGAACAGGATGTGCCCGTTGAGGTCTTCCTGGCCAACAACCTCGAACCCTCGCTTGACATAGAAGTCGACAGCGCTCTGAGTAGACGTCTCGAGGTAGCAGGGCAGCCCCGCAAGGTCCGCTTGCGACGTACCCAGGCGTGAGTAGCGCGCTGCCCAAACCTTCGCCTTGTCTCGACGGTCTCGTACCGATCGCCATGAGATACCAGTGAGGCCCACGAACCGAACGGTGGAGTCGTTCGAGCGCAGGGGCGAATCGCATGATGTCTAGCATCGGTTTTGGCCCCACCCGGAACGGGAAGGCGGCCATTCCGACGCGTAACGAGCGAAGGGAACTCCAGCGACTGCCCGGCGGCAGCCAGATGGAGACCGCCGCGGCGTCGTCGGCGGCCCAGACGCGGCCCCATCGCATACCGTAATCTACGTTGACCTGAAAGAACCAACGACCGACTGCCATCCGACGTCACGGGTCCGACCACAGACGACGAACCCTGCTGCCACTAGCGAGAACAACACAGCAACAAGCAAGCGAACGACGGAATCCCCGATCAGCCCCGATAGCGCCCAGGAACCGTCAGGCCATGTCATCCCGGGTTTGACTTCGAAAAGGCGCGCACAGCGTGGCCGACGTACAAGCCGTACACGGCGCCGTGTGCGATGAGTAAAAAGCTGAACAGGATTGCCATGATACCCCCTGAGAATCGCCAACGGATTCTAACCCTCAGGCCGCCCTAACATCCAGGCCATATGCAGACCGCATATGTTACAGGTCTGCTCGTCAAGCGCTACGCCATTCTTCTGCGGCGAAAGGCCCTAAGCGACAGGCGAATGTGCCGAAGGGCAGAGAGGGCGGCAAGACCGCCGGAGAGGAGCGCGACGCACAAGACGTCAGGGGCGAAGAGTCGCATGAAGCGGAGCATCTTCTTTCGCGCGAGATAGGCGGGAAAGACCGCGATTGCGAGGTTCAGGGCAAGGTCGAGGCGGCGCAGCCGCCACGTTGTGGCGGCTGCGCCGCCCACCTGCAAAGCGGGGACGACCGGAAGGGCACGCATGGCCCAGGGGACGGCGGCGATGAATCCGAACCGGCTTGGCCGGGGCCTTCTGCCGGCTACCAGGGCGGCGACACCCATGCCCAACTCGGTGTAGACGGGGTTCATGAGGAAATGATCGGCATTCATGAGGAGCACCAGGCCCCGTCTCACTTCAGGAAGAAGCGCCATGAAGGAACCGAAATCGGGAACGGTGCCGCTGTGCCAGACGATCTTGGTTGCATCGTTGTCACTGACGAACCATCCCATCGCGTAGCGGCCCAGGGAGGTACCCATGACCCGGTACTCGGCTGCGCCCCGGTGAAGCTCCTCGATGCCCGACTCGGAGAGGATGCTTCCCTCATCGCCTCTTTCCCCGCCACAGCGGCCTCCATTGAGATGGGAGATGAGATAGCGTGCCATGTCTTCGGCGGTAGAAATGAGCTGGCCCGAGGGCAGGGATCCGCGTGGCATCGGCATATCGGGTACGGGGACAGGGTGGGCGAACCAGTACTGGTGGCCCACCGCCCGATCGTTGCACTTCGTCTCGGCTTGAGTGGCATACGTGTGACTCATTCGAAGCGGAGCGAGTACGTGGGCGCGGAGATAGTCCGTGTAGGAGATGCCGCTCGCGGTCTCGATGACGAGCCCCAAGACGTTGTAGTTCACATTGCTGTACTCGAAGGCCGATCCTACTGAGTGCTTCAACCGGACCGAGGACAGCGTCCGCACCTGCCTCTCTGTCGCGTCCGGGGAGTCGTCGAAGTCAGCGAGGAAGAGCAGCCCGGGAAGGCTGGGTAGGCCGCTCGTCTGGTTGAGCAGGTGGCGAACCGTGATCTCAGCCGATGCTGCGCGGTCGGCGACCCGAAACCACGGGAGGTAGTGCTGCACGGGAGCATCGATCTCGACCTTGCCGGCCTCGACGAGTTGCATGACCGCCAACGCGGTGAACGATTTCGTAAGTGAGCCGATGGGAAAGGAGGTCTGCGGAGAAGGCGCCTTCCCTCCGGGGCGCGCCCTGCCGAAACCCCGGAGGCGCACGATGGCATCGTCTTCCACGATGGCCAGCGAAAGGCCGGGGATGCGCAGGCGGCGCATCTGCTCCTCGATGTAGGTGTCGACGGCTGCGTGCAAACCTGCCTGCGATCCTGCGTTCAACCTCTCCTCGAGCAGTCCCCGGATCATCTTCGAATTGTCCTTGCCTCCGTCGGGCGCTAGGCGCAGTACACGCGGACGTTGTCCCCGTTTGCGGCGTTATCCACGTGGATCTCCATCTCGCGCAGTGATTCAATCAACTCCTCCAGGTCCGAGGCCTTGAAGTTCACGAGGTCCAAGGACATGCCGCGATCGGCCATGGACTTATTGATCTGGTCCAACGCTGGCTGCGGGATGAGCGAGGTCAGTTTGAGCCCGGCCCGGAGCAGGCCGAGCGGGATCTTCACGTTCACGTTGTCGCCCGTTTCGCTGACCGCTTTCACGTACATGTACTTGGCCGGCGCGCCCGGCTTCGTGGTTACATCGGCGCCTTCGGTCGGACCGGCCGTAGCGGCGGCGGACCGCGCCGCCGCCGTCGGCGATGCGTGCTCCTCGAGGGCGTCCAACAGGCGCCCGGCTTCATCCGCAGTGATCTTGCCGCCTGCCAAGAGGCCTAGTATGCGATTGCGTTCCTGATTCATGGTCTGACCCTTTCTGTTCATCGGAGTGCTAAGAAGAAGGTTCCTTTGCCGTGCTCCACGGAGACGTGTGTACCCCGGCTCTCGCCGACGACTTCCAGGCCGCCGACCAC
>Ga0351900_1105_pt3 | contig 22628 bp, 2 predicted proteins | sample BONcelHT113001D3_FD_205827 | JGI IMG/M metagenome (GOLD analysis project Ga0351900, IMG submission 205827) | Enriched cells from coal bed in the Powder River Basin, Montana, United States - BONCAT cells T11 rep1 HSBNCT.T11.300.1.D3 ...
AACAGTTAAAGCTGCCAATGGATTTATGAAAGAATCGGGCGCAGTTTATGTTGAATCGACAGTTATAACAGAAGCTTTTGGATTACAAATCATTTTCAATTATCGTTCACTTTCCATAAAACTTGAATCTAATTTTGAGTTGCCTGCTGTCAAGCAAATGCGTTTGGAACAAATGCGGGAGAATTTATCGAAATTGCAACAGAAAGAAATTGTTGCTGATACCATTGTGGGTCGGGATTACCATTTTTTGCGTTTTGGAATGATGGATTGGTCGCTGGCATCCTATCAAAGGCAGGGTGAAGCCATAAATAACCGGGTTATATTGGGTGTTGGGGCCGAACTTTTATACGGCCAGGCAAATGTTTCGGTTTATTACGACGATAAATACAAATTTGATAACCGGCAGCTTTATTATAACTGGCGTTGGGTGGACAATGATAAAAAAGCCATCAGGCAAGCTCAGTTGGGAAAAACATACAATCAAAGCATTTCGTTTTTAGAAACTTCCGTTGTTGGAGCCAGCATAAGCAACACACCGTCAACTGTTCGCAAAGCTACCGGATTTCGCACGATTAGTGAATATACCGAACCCAACTGGACCGTGGAATTGTATATTAACGATGTTTTGGTCGATTATACAGTTGCCGATGCTTCAGGACTGTTTGTTTTTAAAGTTCCCATTGTTTATGGCTACACCACTTTAAAACTTAAGTTTTACGGCCCCATGGGAGAGGAACGTATTGATGAACGAACCATGAATGTGCCTTTTACGTTTATACCTGCCAAAATACTGGAATACAGTGTGTCGGGCGGTTTTTTACAAGATGGTGAGAACAGCCGGTTTGGGCGTGGTGTTGTAAATTACGGTATCAATAGTTTTGTAACCATTGGGGGTGGTTTGGAATATTTATCGAGTATTCCTGAGTATCCCTACATTCCGTTTGCAACCCTGGCTCTTCAGCCCTTTAGTAAAATGGTGCTGAATTTTGAATATGCGCAGAATGTAAGAATGAAGGGTTTATTGAACTATTATTTTGGAAAGAGCGCTTTTTTGGAAGTTGATTATGCCGATTTTGTTGATGGACAAATGGCAACCCGTTTTAATGCAAATGAAGAGTTAAAAGTAAGGCTTTCCCTGCCTTTCAAAGTAAATAAAGTATCGGGCTTTGCAAAACTGAACTTTAATCAGTATGCTTATGATGCATTTAACTACAACCAGACAGAAGCAGAATTTTCAGGATATTATAAAAATTACAGCGCCAATTTATCTGCCCTGGCCAACTGGGTGGATAAAAATGAACCTTATGTAACTTCAAACTTATCCCTTTCTTACCGAATGAAAAATGGTTTGATTTTGCGACCATCCGCTGAATATAATATCAGTAATAATGAGTTGATAAGATATAAGGCAGAAATAGAAAAGAGAGTTTTCAAGGCTTATTTCTCAGTTTCATACGAAAGGAATGTGGCGTATAAAACCGATAATGTATTTGTAAGTTTCAGGTACGATTTGCCTTTTGCACGTGCCGGGGTTTCTGCATCATACAACAATAACATGTATTCTTTCGCCGAAAATGCACAGGGAAGTGTTGCTTTTGGCGACAAAACTGTAAAAGCAGGATACAATTCAGCTTTGGGGAAAGGTGGTATTTTATTCTATCCGTTCCTCGATTTAAACCAAAATGGCATTCCTGACAAAGGCGAACAAATGGTATTGCTGTCAAATGTGAGGGTGTCGGGAGGCAGGGCCATTATCAGCGAAAAAGATTCGATTGTAAGGGTTTCCGATTTAAATGCTTTTGTTGATTACACCGTTGAATTTTCAAATACAGATTTGGAAAATATATCGTGGCGCTTTAAACATAAAACGTATCAGGTGCTGGTGGATCCTAATCAATACAAAAAAGTTTACGTGCCGGTTGTTTCGGTGGGCGAAGTATCGGGCATGGTTTATTTCGACAATGAAAACAACCGTAAAGGCCAGGGCCGGATTACCATTCAGATTTTTAACCAGCAAGGCGTAAAAGTAGCCGAAACATTAAGCGAATCGGATGGATATTTTAGTTATCTGGGTTTAAAACCGGGCAATTACACTTTGTGTATCGACCAGGAGCAGCTCGACAAACTGGGGTACCTGTCTGCTCCGGTTCAGCAAAACATGGTAATAAAAGCATCGGTTGACGGTGATATTGTTGATGGGCTTGATTTTGTAATTTCCAAAATAAATAACCAGAAATGAGAAATAGCATAATTCTGATAATTATTATTTGTGCATTAACTCATAATTTATATGCTCAAAACCTACCTTCTGCCTCAATTGAAGCAACCGCTGCAACTACCTCAGCATCTTTTGCTAATGTCACTGGGGCATCAGTTAGCATAGATGTTACCGGTGCGAATAAAGTACTGGTTATTGCAACTTTTACCTCACGAACCACAACCGGAAGTGCACTTGCCGGATACAGAACAGCAGACAATGTTGATCCCAACAATATCTCAAGTGGCGAAATTTACAGGAGTCATAATGGAACTTCAGGTATTGGTTCGGTTATTCATACTTATGATGTCAGTCAGTTTTCAGGAAACAGGACTTACGTTTTTCAGCATAAAACCGATGCTGGCGAATTAAACACATCAGTTACGCTTACAGCCATAGTGTTATATGATGGAATTCAACAGATTGAATGCGATAATAAAATACTGTCGGGACAGGTTGAATTACCCGACTCATGGGATAACCTGATTGAAAGCAATGGTGTAAGTTCAACTGCCGGATTTTATGTAGCTGCTGTTACCAACAGCAGGAAAACAAGCGGAACAGAACTCTCTGTCGGGGAGTGGAAATTGCAATATAAGCGGACTGCAGAAACTTCATGGAGAGATATGAGCTATACTATTCCTCGTTCTACCACCGGCACCGGGGTAGGGGTAATAAAAATGGTTGGGCTTCTGCCAAATACAATTTCAGGGGATTTTAATTTCAGGGTCGCACACCGCAAAACTATTGGCGCCGATCCGATTGTTTCTGAAAGAACCCAATTGGTGGTGGTTGCCCTGGGATCAGGAAATGGGTTCTTCCCTGTGTTTAATACTGCAAAAGCCTCAGCATCAACAACAAGTATCTCGTTAACCAGCGTTTTGGAAGATTTTATTACGCCCCAGACCAATACAGATATTTTTTTACATGCCCAATATGGTTGTACATCCGATGGGGCATCAAATGCCCCTTTCTTCGATGTGTTCGTTACCCGCGACGCTGTATCTGTCCTGAACGGGATGGATCACTATCGCGCATTGTCAGGCTCAACTGATGTGGGTAGCGGGGTAGCATCAGGTTTAGCCAAAGGGCTTCAAAGTGGCCAGACTTATCGTATCGGATTTCGTCATGCCTCAACACCGGGAAGAACCCTTACAACAAACAGCGCTTATTTATGCGGCTTCGGTCTTAACAGAAGCTCACTGCCATTTATTGCCCCAATTACTGTTAATGCTACAAAGGGTTTAACAAGTGCGGTTTATTCAAGTCTCAAAACTGTATTTGATGATATTAACCTGGGTGTTTTTCAGGGTGATATTACCATCGAAGTCAATCAAAGCCTGACAGAAACGGCTTCTTGTGTATTAAACGGTTCAGGGACAGGAAATGCTTCTTATACTTCGGTTAAAATATATCCAACAGCTCCAGGCCTTGGAATTGACGGATCTATTGCCACTCATCTCATTGATCTGAACGGAGCCGACAATGTTACGATAGATGGCAGGGCAAATTTATTGGGAGAAAGAAGTTTAACCTTTTCAAACACAAACACAACTGGTTCGGTTTTTAGGTTTATCAACGATGCCTCTAACAACACCATACGTTATTGCAATGTAAAGGGTGTAAACTCGTCTGCAACAAGCGGACTGATTGTGTTCAGCACTGGCACAATTACCGGGAACGACAACAACACCATTCAAAACTGTAATATTTCTGATGGCAGCACAACTCCCACCAATGCGATATATTCAGCCGGTTCATCGGTAGGCGCCGACAACAGTGAAATCACCATCCTTAACAACAATATTTTTAATTACTTTAATGCTGCAGTTGCTTCAGCAGGGATTTATATTTTCTCCAACAGCTCAGCCTGGAATATAACCGGTAACAAGTTTTATCAAACCGAAGCGAGAACTGCCACAACAGCCGCTACACACTGGGGTATCAGGGTTGTAACTGCCTCAGGGGTGGATTATACTATCAACAATAATGTGATTGGCTTTGCCGATGCTGTATCAAATGGTGTTACAACCTATGGCGGGAATGTTGCCGTTATGTACAGGGGTATTGAAATTACTGCGGGGTTAACATCTGTTTCCAGCATTCAGGGAAATACCATTGCAGGAATTTCGCTGAATACAACCAGTGGTTCAACAACGCTCCCCGGTATTTTTTCAGGTATTTCAGTTTTAGCCGGGACGGTGAATATCGGAACTACTTCCGGAAATACCATTGGCGCAAGCTCAGGCAGCAATTCCGTTGTGGTTACTTCAACCACTTCTTTGGGTATTATTACAGGTATTTACTTCAGCACTTCTTCATCAGGCAGCATACAAAACAATGTTGTTGGTTCAATCAGCACCGGCGGAACAGCAACTACCGGATATACATTCAATGGAATTTATACAGCCGGAACAGGAGGTAGCTTTACCATTTCAAACAATATTATCGGAAGCATATCAACCGCCAATTCAATAGCAATTGGAACCGATGGTACAACAACTACACCGGTTTGCACTTTCAGGGGCATTTATAATTTGGCTACTGGCACTATTTCAATCACAAACAATACAATTCAAAACTGTTCGGTTTTTGGAACAGGGGCTTCTGTTTTTAGTGGAATTTTAAATTCAGCCGGCTCAGGAACGCTGAATGTTAACAGCAATAAAGTTATTTCCGGAACGAACACCGGTACAGGAAACTTCAATCCTATTACCAATTCAGCAGCGGTAGCCATGCTCAACCTAAACAATAATATTATCAGAAACCAAATTAAAACAGCTCCATCAGGAACATTTACAGCACTTTCAAACTCCGGGGCAGTGCTCACTGTCATCAATATCAATAACAACCAATTAGGCAATGCCGATGGAGGGCTGGTCACTTGTGAAACAGCCAATTCAGGAGCGCTTTCAGGAATTAGCAATTCGGGCGGTGCAGCTACCTGTGAGCTGTCAATTCAGAATAATGATATCAGGGGCATCATACATTCGGTAGCAGGTACAAGTGCACACACCTATATCATCAACTCTGCCGTAACCCTGAGGCAAGACATAAACAACAATACTTTTACCGCGTTAAATGTAAATACCAACGGAGCAATTATATTTATTCAAAACAGTGTTGTAATGCCGTCAAACGGGGTACATAATGTGAACAACAACAGCATTGTTACCTCATTCACCCGAATTGCGGGCAGCGGGGCCATCACCCTCTTTACAAGCACTGCAGCTACTACAAATGCGAATGTAACGGTAAACAACAATAACAACAATTTTTCAAACATCAATATCAACGGGGCAGCAACTATCAGTGGCTGGGTTAATACCGATGCCGGTACAGGTAATGTTAACAAAACCATTTCAGGCAATGTTTTTGAAAACTGGACAGGAGGCACCGGCGCTATTACAGCGTTGAATGTGAATATTACAAGCGAAAACAACAGAACAAAAAATAACAGTATAAAAAATATCAGCAGCGCAGGAATTATTTATGGAATAATTACGGCTGCCGGAAACGACAGCATTTATTCAAATACCATTGACCAGCTATTTTCGCAGGGGGGAGTGGCAGCCACAATTGTATCAGGCATCAATGTAACTGCCGGAACAACCAAGAATATTCTGAACAATACAATTTCCAATCTTACAGGCAATTCATTGACCACCGGTTCGGTACGCGGCATACTTGTATCAGTTGGCACCACTGTAAATGTTCGTCAAAATACAATTCATGGACTAACAGCCAATGCCATCACCACTGGAACGGTTAGCGGAATTTCGGTTATAAGTGGTGGCATTGCCAATATTGACCGAAATAAGGTATATGATATTTCTTCCACCAGCGCGGTCATGTCATCAACAGGCGCAGTATATGGCATACAGGTATCAGGCAGCACGGCCAGTTTAATTACAAACATCAGCAATAACCTGATTGCCGACCTGAGAACCCCTGTGGCCAATTCTTCCACAACTTTGCGGGGAATAGGGGTGATCAATACCGGGGTCAATTCATCTGCCAATCTGTATTACAACACCATTTATCTGAATGCCGAATCAACCGGTACAAACTTTGGCACCTCCGGCGTTTATCATACAACCAGTACCACTGCCACTACAGCCAGGCTTGATATGCGAAACAATATTGTTGTGAATCTTTCCACACCAAGGGGGACAGGGCAAACGGTTGCTTTCCGGCGCAGTACCGGAACAGCAAATCACCTTAGCAATTATGCTTCCACTTCCAATAACAACCTGTTTTTTGCCGGCACGCCAGGAACAACCCGTTTAATTTATGCCGATGGCACAAGTACCGCACAAACAATCGCCTTATACAAAACAGGTGCGTTTACTGCCGGAACCATTGCACCGCGCGATCAGGCTTCAGTTTCCGAAAATCCTCCGTTTTTAAGCACTAATCCCGGACACGCTGATTTCCTGAGAATAAATCCTGCAACTGATACTCAAACTGAAAGCGGCGCTGCAAATATTCCCAATTTTGCGATTGACTACGCCGGAACTATCCGCCAGGGCAATCCCGGCTATACCGGAGCCAGTACTTCAGCACCCGACATTGGAGCATTTGAGGGCGATTACAAACCCATTGATATGGTTCCGCCGGCAATCAGCTATATACCCATTACCAACAACAGTTGCTTAAGTAATAAAATTCTGTCTGCAATCATCACCGATGGTACGGGCGTAAACATAGCAGCCGGTACAAAGCCACGTATTTATTTTAAAAAATCAACAAACGCGAACAGCTTGCCTGCTACTAACAACAATACCTCCAACGGCTGGAAGTTTGCCGAGACAACAAGTACCTCCAGCCCGTTTAGTTTCAGTATTGATTTTTCATTGATTTTCGGCGGGGTGACCACCGGTGATGTGATACAATATTTTATTGTTGCACAGGATATTGCAGTTCCACAACCTTATATAGGTATTAACGCCGGAACTTTCGCTGCCATGCCGGTCAGTGTTGCATTAACTGCTGCTTCTTTCCCCATTGGCGGTACCATTAACAGTTTCACGATACTGGCAGGATTAAGCAATACGGTTACCATTGGTTTCGGTGGTAATTTTCCAAGCCTTACAGGCACGGGGGGCCTTTTCAGCGAAATAAATGCAAAGGGTTTGGCAGGCAACCTGGTGGCAAAAATCATTAGTACAACAGTTACTGAAACAGGCGCTGTTTCCTTAAATCCTGTTCTTTACGGATGCAACGATAACTATACGTTAACCATTCGTCCGGAAGTTGGGGTTGCAGCCACTTTATCCGGGTCAGTTGATGGTCCTTTAATTCATCTGAGTGGCGCAGACTATGTCATATTCGACGGGATTAACTCAGGGGGAAGTTCGCTCACCATCAGCAATGCAAGCGCTGTCGCTACTGCTTCTACAATCCGGTTCAGTAACGATGCAAATAATAATACAGTTACAAACTGTACCATCGAAGGCTCACCTTCAGGTATTGCATCAGGAATTGTATTTTTCTCCGGTGGAATCGTTACCGGAAATGACGACAATACAATTTCCAATAATACCATCAGGCCTTCCGGGGCCAACCTGCCAGTAAATGCGGTTTATTCAGCCGGAACCTCGGTCTCGGCAGATAACAGCGGGAATTCCATAACAGGCAATAATATTCATGACTACTTCAGCCCTGCCCTGGCATCCAATGGAATACATTTATTTTCCAACAGTTCGGCCTGGAACATTAGCGGAAACAAGTTTTTTCAGACTTCAACCCGAACATCAACAGTGGCCGTAGTTCACCGGGCCATCAACATTTTAACTGCTTTGGGATCCGGATATACTGTAAACAATAACATTATAGGATATTCAAATGCCAGTCAAACAGGAACTACATCCTATAGCGGCGCTATTGGCTTTACATACAGGGCCATCGAGATTACTGCCGCCACAATTGAATCAAATATCCAGGGCAACACTATATCAGGAATCGTTTTATCAACCACAAGCGGATCAACCACATTGCCCGGGATTTTCTCAGGTATATCAGTCCTTGCCGGGAATGTAAATATCGGAACCACAACCGGCAATACCATCGGCGCTGCTACCGGTACTTCGTCAATCAGCATTACATCCACAACCTCTCTTGGTGTTATTACGGGTATTTATGCCACTTCACCAAATACCGTAACCATTCAAAACAACCACATTGGCAGTATCAGTACAGGTGGAACAGCCGCCATTGGATATACTTTCCGTGGCATTCATACCGGCGGTGGGGGGCAGCATACGATCGCTGATAATACCATCGGAAGCACAGGCACAGCCAATTCAATTTCAATCGGAACCAATGGGGTGACCACTACACCCGTTTGCACCTTTGTTGGGATAAGCAATGCAGCTACCGGAAATATTGCCATCACAGGAAATACAATCATCAATACTTCGGTATTTGGAACCGGCGCTTCGGTTTACAACGGAATCCAGAGCAGCGGAATTTGCAATACAGTATTGATTGACGATAACAAAATTATCCTGGCCACCATTACAGGAACCGGCGTCCTGAATGCCATTATTAATACTGTTGCAGCAACAGCGTTACACATAACCAACAACGAAATCAGAAACCTTGTACGAAGCGCCACAACAGGGTTAACTCCGGTGATTTCAAACACAGGTGCGGTGCTTTCAGCAATCAACATCAACCAGAATAAACTTGGAAGCGCTGGAGGCGGGCTGGTAAACTTTACCAATGCAGTAGGTTCAGGTACCGGATCACCACTAACTGCAATAAGCAATACAGCAGGTGCTGCAAGTTGCGAACTTTCGATACAAAACAACGACATTCGGGGAATCTCCTATTCAGTTGCCAGCGCCAATGATAACACCTGTATTCTTAATTCTGCTGCAACTTTAAAACAAAATATCAGTAGCAACACCTTCACCAACCTGAGTGTAAATACTACGGGAGCAATCATTTTTATATCAAACAGCGTGGTGTTGCCTGCCGATGGCGTTCAGGAAGTTATTGGCAATAGTATTTCCGGTACCTTTACCCGGATTCCTGCCTCGGGCGCAATCACATTGTTTACCAGTACCGCTGCTACCAATAATTCGGGTGCAACGGTGAACCATAAAAACAATAATTTTTCAAACATTACTGTCAGCGGAGCGGCCACCATCAACGGGTGGGTGAATACAGATGCCGGGTCGGGTTTAGCTAATATAACGATTGAAGGAAACACTTTTAGCAACTGGACGGGCGGAACAGGAGCAATTACAGCAATGAATGTCAACATCACCAGCCCGAACAATACAACAAGAGGCAACAATATCAGCAATATCATCAGTGCGGGCAACATTACAGGGATTACAACCGGAGCAGGAAACGACAACATCGTTTCAAATACCATTCATACGCTGGTTTCTTCGGGAACTTTAGCCACCATAGTAAATGGTATAGCCATTACAACAACAGGCACTTCGAAGAATGTAAGCGGAAACATCATTTATAATTTGCAGGCCAACAATATTACCACAGGTAGCGTTAGCGGAATCGCTGTTTCCGGGGGTTTGTCAAACGTTGTTTACAATAATAAGATTTACAATCTTTCCTCAGAAAGTAGTGTGCTTACCACCGGTAGCATCAATGGCATTTTGGTATCAGGCTCAATAGCTGATATGGCCACCACGATTTACAATAACCGGATAGCTGACTTGAGAGCTGCGGCAGCCAGCGCTGTGAACCCTTTACGGGGGATCAGCATTATTTATACCGGATTAAGATCAACTGCCAACATTTATTTTAACACGATATTTCTGAATGCCACTGCTTCTTCCGGAGCAGATTTCGGTTCATCGGGCATACTGCATACTGCAAGCGCAATTGCTACAACGGCAAGACTCGATTTACGCAACAATATTATTGTAAACATTTCCGAACCTAAAGGAACCGGAACAACTGTAGCTTTTCGCAGAAGCGCCGGAACGGCCAATATGCTGAACAATTACGCCGCTGCCTCCAATAACAATCTGTTTTATGCTGGCATTCCCGGCGCTACCAACCTGATCTACACCGACGGAACCAGCTCGGCAAAAACAATAGAGGAGTACAAGGCCGGCGATTTTACGGCTGGAAAGATTGCTCCGCGCGATCAGGCATCTATTACTGAAAATCCTCATTTCCTGAGTATTGATGGCTCGCACCCTGATTTTATGAAAATAAGTACGTTGTTTGTTACTTTTATCGAAAGCGGGGCTGCAAATATTGATGGCATTACAACTGATTTTGAAGGGAACATCAGAGCAGGCAATCCGGGATATCCGGCTCAGCAAAATGGTATTGGAATCTCTCCCGATATCGGCGCCGATGAATTCGACGGCATAAGACCACGCGTTGTGGTGAGTGGGGCACATACCAGCAGCAACGGCAATTTCGAAAACCTGTCCGGCGCATTATCAGCCATTAATCCTTTCGATCAAACAGGTAAAGATATTTTGGTTTCGATAGTCAAAAGTACGGATGAACCGGGAACTGCTTCATTGACCACCGGTGCGTGGAACTCCATGAAGGTGTTCCCGACTTCTGCCGGAATAATTGTTTCGGGAAATATTGATGGAGCGCCGCTTCTCGAACTCAATAGCGCTGATAATGTAATCATTGATGGAAGAGTGAACCAAACAGGCTCAACCAAAAGCTTGTCCATTGTAAACACCAGCATTTCAGGCAGTGGTACCTCAACCATTCGGTTTACAAATTCGGCCGAAAACAACATTCTGAAGTATTGCATCATCAGAGGATCTTCACAAGGTGTTGCTGCCGGGATTGTATCATTCTCAACTTCTGCAATGGGAAATGGAAACGATAACAATGTGATGGAATTTTGCAACATCACCAATGCAGGTGGCAACAGGCCAATCAATGCGGTTCATTCGCTGGGTAGTAACGGGTCAGAAAACAGCGGCAATATAATCCGAAACAATAACATTTTCGATTTTCTTCATCCGGCGGCTTCATCTAATGGTATTGCTGTAGGCGATTATTCAACCGAATGGTCAATCACTGCCAATAGTTTTTATGAAACCACTTCATTTGTGCCGGTAACAGGTACTTTAAATTACAGCGCCCTCAGGATTGACAACACTTCAGGAAACAACTTTGCCATAATTGGTAATTACATTGGCGGGCATGAGGCTTCCGGCGGTGGAGATGCATGGACAGTGAGCGCCGCAACGAATCATAGTTTTAAGGCTATTTACCTCAACGTAGGTACCGGCACTACCAGCTCAGTGCAAAACAATACCATCCGCAATTGGAATTATCGTTCGGCAAGCGCCACACCCTGGCGGGCTATTGAAGTAATAGCAGGGGCAGTAAACATTGGCACGGTAACCGGAAATACAATAGGAGCTGCAACAGGCAACGGTTCAATCATTATTACCAGTGCAGCAAATGCCCATTCGTATGGTATATATATTGGCAGCACGGGGAATATCAATATTGCACGAAACAACATCGGTTCGCTCAATCTCATCGGTTCCGAAACGGATTATGCCCATAGTTTTACGGCAATCTACAAATCTCCTGTTGCCGGAACGATTAATATTAACAACAACATCATCGGAAGCTCAACCACCGGCAACAGCATCTATGCCGCATCTGCAGCTTCTTCATCAATTGTCGCACAGCATTTAAGCGGAATTCACACCGAATCTTCCGGGGCGGTAACCATTAACCAAAACACGGTTTCCAATCTCACCAATGCATACGCCGGAACTCTTAACTCCCGCACAAGAGGTGTTCACACAACAGCAGGCACTTCATCCATTACAAGAAATACGGTTCGATACCTGGCCAGCGCCGCCCAGGGTACCGGCTTCGGAGCCGTTATTGCCATCGAACTTAACGGAACTGACGGGGCAAACACTGTTGCTGACAATGGCGTCAACGTTATATCTTCAACCGGCTCCGGATTTTCGGGATACATTGCCGGAGTATGGTTCGCAGGAAATACAGGAACCAATGTGGTTACACGAAACCTGATCCGCAATCTGTCGGTAAATTCAGCTACAAACAATGCCGCCATGTACGGAATCAGGATAGCATCGGGGGCAACTACTTACTCCAATAACATCATCAGCCTGGGTGGAAATACCGCAACAACAGTTTATGGAATTTTTGAAACCGGAGCAACTTCAAACAACAACAACCTATATTTTAATTCGGTGTATATCGGAGGCAGCCTGAGTTCCGGAATTACAAACAAGTCGTATGCATTTTACAGTGAAGCGACCAACAATGTACGCAACTTCAGAAACAACATTTTTGCCAATTTCCGCTCAACAACCGGAGGTTCGAGCCTGCATTATGCTGCATACTTCAACTATGCCACATCAACAAACCTGACTCTTGATTACAATACTTACTACGCTCCCGGAGAAGGTGGTGTGACAGGATATTATAATAACACAAATCAAACCGTCTTACCCCTTGTCCCCTCAAATGATGCCAACAGCAGCATCGCAGATCCTCAGTTTGTAAATGCAGGTGGCAGCAATGCCGATGATTATAAACTTTCAGCCGCCATTAATGGCATTTTCGGGACAGGAATCGTGCTTGATTATGGACAAACTGCACGTGGCACTCCACCAAACGTGGGTGCATGGGAATTCAATACCAACCGGTGGATAGGAAATGTCAGTACTGATTTTGCCGATCCTGCCAACTGGACTTCGGGGTCAGTGCCTATTGAAGGCGTTCCCATCGTTTTTGCCATTGCTCCTGACAGAGACTGTGTACTCGATCAGAATCGTGTGGTGGGCAACATTATTAATAATCAGGCTGATAAAAAATTTGTGATCAATGGTCATCAGTTAACCATCATTGGCGGACTTTTATTTACCAGTGGAGGACAAATAGATGCAGGCACGGCCAACTCAACCCTTGTTTTTGCCGGAGATGAAGAGGCCCAGGTGATACCCAATGGAGCTTTTGCAGGTAACCTAATCACTAACCTGACCATAAATAATGAATATGGCGTGGTTACAGAAAGTGATCTGACCATTAACGGAACACTGAACCTGCAAAGCGCCAACCCTTCAGCCACTGTTGGATGTTTACATGCAGAATCAAAGGTGATTACCCTTGGCGCCGATGCTGTTACCATAGGCGATGGCGATGTATCAGGCATTGTAAAACGAACTTCAATTGTGGCAAACAAAACCTATACTTTCGGGAATAAAAATGCAAATATCTACTTCCCTGACACTGGAACGCTACCTACACAATTGAGTGTGAAGATTACACTTGGCGTAGCCCCAACATGGGAACCCGGCGCCGTAAAGAGGGTTTATGATATTATACAAACCGGTGCGAACCCTCTTTATCCAACTGCCGCAACCATCTTTTCCACCTATCTTGATTCGGAGTTGAATGGCAATGATGAAAATAAATTAGTAAACTGGTCGTACAGGTATATCAATTCTCAATTGTTTGAACATGGCAGGGCCAGCTATGATTCCAATGAAAACTGGATCAAACTTACAAATATCAATATGGCCTTTTTTCCATCCACTTTTGGTCAGCTTGAAATTGGTATTGATGAAGGCGTGCTTGAAACACTTACATGGAACGGCTCAGTGAGCGCTTCGTGGACTACCGTAAACAACTGGACTCCGATGGGCGCTCCATCCGATTATGTCAATATTATTATACCCGATGCTGCCACCACACCCAACGATCCTATTCTTCCGCCCGAAACCACCATCAAAACCCTGAAACTGGAAAGTGGCGCCATATTGAATTCGATAGCGGGAGCGAAAGCAACCATCACAGGGGACGAAGGCGCCTGGGAAAATAAGGGCGGAACATTTAACCCGGCTACAAGCAGCACCGTAACTTTCAGGAGCGATCAGGCAACTATTTCCGGTTCAACAGATTTCTACAATATTACCATTGATAACGGAGCAATCTTATGGATGAAGAACGCAAGCGCCATGAGAATTTCAGGGTCAGTAAGCAACAATGGGACATGGCGGCCTGTTATTTTAGGATCAACCACTGTTGAATACAATGGTGGCAACCAGGTAGTGGTTGTTCCCAACCCCGCTTCAAACCGTTATTCCACTTTAATACTCAGTGGCACTGGGACTAAAACAATGCCTTCAACTACCTTATCAATGATGGGTGATTTTATTTTGTCGGGAACTGCAACTGTTACAGCCTTGAATAATCTGGTGGTGGTTGGTTCATTTTCAATCGGGGCAGATGCTTCATTTAACAGCGGTTCAAAAAATCTCACCATCGGTGGCAACTTCACCCATGATGGAGGTTTCAACTCCACGGGAAGCGCCATCACCTTCAACGGCTTTACCCCACAAACCATTTCGGGCAGCGCTTCCTCAACGGTATTTGAAAACCTGACCATCCTCAACGATCAGGGTGTAATGAGCAGTAAGGATGTTGCTGTTAATGGAAACCTGGATTTACAAAGTGTAAACCCTAATGATTTTAAAGGTTGTCTCGACATGGGCGCCGGAACACTATCGCTGGGCGCCACAACTCTTACCACCGGTCCCGGCGATGTTACCGGGATAGTGAAACGCGCGCATACTTTCGTAAACAATCAGACTTATACTTTTGGTAACCGGTTTACTTCCGTTACTTTTAGTGAAGGAGGGACAAAACCATCTGAAATTAGAATTAAAACTACGATTGGAAATTCCCCGGGCTGGAAAACGTCTGCCATTAAAAGAATCTTTGATTTTGCTCAAACCGGCGGCAACAATTGCTTTGTGGATGTCAGCGCAAATTATCTGGAATCAGAATTGAACGGTGCTAATGAAGAGGAATTAGTTTACTGGGGCGCTTTTGGTTTTCCAACACCCCAAATAGCGGAATGGGGCCGTTCGGAAATTGACACGGAGGATCGTTGGGTATTACTGAGAGACGTTCCGATTGGCTTATGGCCCACAGGTATTGGCCAGATGGAAATTACACTGGCTGAAACCGAACACCCCATTCTTACCTGGAATGGCTCCCAAAGCACGGATTGGGAAAATCCCTATAACTGGACGCCGGTTGGGTTTCCTACAAAATTCTCACGTCTCATCATCCCTGATGCGTCAACAACGGGCTTTGATCCGGTTTTACCGCAATTGGCAATGGCTGATGAGTTGCTGATTGAGACCAACGGTATATTGAATGCAAGCGCCGATTGTGAATTTCAGTTGTTTAACCATAATGTTGGGCTGGCGTGGGAAAACCATGGTACTTTCAATGCGCAAAACAGTACGGTTGTCTTCGTCAGAGATGGAGGAAATATAGCCGGTGAAACAAACTTCTATAATGTTACCGTTATGCCGGGTGTTGAGTTAACACCTCAAACCGGCAGCATCATCCGTGTAGCCGGAACATTTGTTAACGATGGTATTTTTGATGCTACACGCTTTAGCAATACATTCGAATATAATGGCTCAACACAAACGGTAGTCATGCCAAATGGTGTCACTTCCGGTTATCATAGTCTGATTCTCAGCGGCAGCGATATTAAAACCATGCCTGATGAGGTTTTGAATATTTATGGCAATTTCTCCGTAGCAGGAACAGCAAGTGTTACCGCTCTGGATAATCTTAACATCAGCGGCGCACTCTTGGTGGAAAATAATGCAATATTCAATACCGGTGGAAAATACATTACCATTGGCGGCGATATAACCCATAACGGTGTGTTTAATGCCGGTTCTTCTACTGTGGAATTAGTTGGCTCCGCCTCACAAACGATCAATGGCAGCGCTTCTTCAACGATTTTTAGAGATTTGTTGATACACCAGGTTTTTGGAGTTGTTTCCAATAAGGATATTACAGTTAACAACCAGTTGTGCTTGCATAACACCAATCCCGGAGCTACAACCCCTGTTCTGAATATGACAGGTTACACACTTGATTTGGGGCCTTTGGCATACGTGATTGGCAATGGTGATGCAACGGGAATTGTAAGACGAAAATCTATTGAAAGAAATATAACCTACGCTTTTGGAAACAGGAATGCAAGCATTGCCTTTAATGATGCAGGGACCATTCCAACCGAAATGAGCGTGCGGATAAGTATCGGAACTGCGCCTGCATGGAGGCCCGGCGCTGTCAGGCGCGTGTATGAAATCATTCAAACCGGAGCCAATCCGCTTGATGCAACCCAGGCAACCATTCATTCCGCTTATCTCGACAGTGAGTTGAACGGTAACAATGAAGAACGGTTGGTGAACTGGTCGTATCGCAACCCGCCGGGAATGTATCTGGAGCATGGCCGTTCGGATCAAAGTTCAACCGAAAACTGGCTGGAACTCACCAATATCAACATGGCATTTTTCCCGTCCACGTTCGGAACGCTCTATATTACCATGGATGAATCGGAAATAGAAAACCTGACATGGAACGGTTCGGTAAGCAGTTCCTGGACAACCGTTGACAACTGGACCCCCAACGGCGCTCCCTCTTCTTTTGTGAATGTTATCATTCCCGATGCATCAACAACACCGAATGACCCTTCGTTGAACTATGTATCCGAAGTAAAAACATTAACCATACAGGAAGGTGGGATTCTAAACTCAACCAGCGGCTCAGTATTTAATATCTACGGAGGTGCAGGAGCATGGAGCAATCTCGGAACGTTCAATCCCGGAAACACAACAGTGATTTTCAATCATGCCGGAGCAACCATCGCAGGCGAAACGAACTTCGGCAGCCTTACCATTGACGCGGGGGCATCACTTACCCCACAATCCGGCAACATCATGCGTATTGGCGGTGCGTTAACCAACAGCGGAACCTTACATGCCGCGGCCAACAACAATACAATAGAATATAGCGGCGCGGTTCAAACCGTGATTTTGCCAAATGGCACAACGCCCGGGTATCACAGCCTTGTGCTCAGCGGAAGCGGAACAAAAACACTGCCCTCTGCAGCCTTCAATATCTATGGCAACTTTACCCTGGCAGGAACAGCACAGGCAACGGCACTGAATAGTTTAACTATCGGCGGATCGCTGGCGGTTGGTTCATCGGCAGTTTTTAACACGGGCACATTTAATCACAACATCGGGGGAAACTTCATAAATGACGGTGGTTTCAATGCTGCGGCAGGCAGCACTGTTACCATGAACGGCAGTGTAATCCAAACCATTTCGGGAACAGCGACAACAAATTTCAGCAATTTCACTGTCAGTAACACCAGCGGCGGAGTTACACTTTCGGCCAATACGAATATAAACAATGTGCTTACACTTACATCCGGAAATTTGAATGCAGGCGCTGTAACATTGGGTATTAACGGTGCAATCAGCAAAACTTCAGGTTTTATCGAAGTTAACCCCGCATCTTCATTAAGTTTTAGTGGAACCGGCTTGCTAACATTGCCTTTAAACCTGTTTTCGGGCCCGACATCGCTGAATAATATGACGGTAAACCGCTCAGGCGGACTTTCGTTGAACAACCAAAGTATAACCGTAAATGGCGCACTTGATTTACAATCGGGAACTTTGACAACAGGCCCAAATACGCTTACACTCGCCGGAGACTCGCCCACAAGAACAAGCGGAACAATAGATGCAGGCAATGCAGGCGCTGCCTTGATTTTTACAAATACATCGGCAATAGTGCTACCGGCTTCCATATTTACGGGCAATGTGAATAATTTAACAGTAAATGGCGCGGGCGGGGTTACAGCAACCAGCAATTTCACAGTGAACGGAATTCTGAACCTGCAAAGCGCAAATCCATCAGCAACAAAGGGTAGTCTCGACATGGATGAAAACACCCTTACCATGGGCTCCGCAGCCACTACCACCGGAACCGGCGATGTAACCGGTATCGTGAGGCGTAATTCATTTATTGCCAATACGCCATATACTTTTGGCAACCGGTTTGCCACAATTACTTTTAATGGCGAAGGAACTTTACCAACTGAATTAAATGCAAAAATTGTAATAGGATCATCTCCGGCATGGAAAACGGATGCTGTAAACCGGTATTACGACTTTGCCGCAACTAACGGAAGCGGTTATGCTGCCAATTTTTCATTCCCTTACCTCGATACCGAATTAAATGGCAATCCTGAAAATAATATTGTACACTGGACATCAGGAACCCCGCCTGATGAATTGGGGAAAACCAATTTTAATACGACAGATAATTGGGTAGAACTGTCAAATATTGGGAGTACTTATTTCCCGGCATCATTTGGCACATTGGAAAGATCGTTGGCAAAATCATCGGTGAGCGATTATACATGGAATGGTTTGCAAAGCGCTGACTGGGAAAATGCCTTTAACTGGACACCCATGGGAACACCCTCTATGCTGTCGAATGTAATTATACCCGATGCATCAACAACCAATAACGATCCAACTTTGCCGGCTTCAACCCAAATAAAAACCTTAAAACTCCAAAACGGAAGCATATTGAATGCTTCAGCATCATCGCAAATTACAATAAACGGAAGTGAAAATGCATGGGTAAATGAAGGCGGAGTTTTCTATCCGTCAACAAGTACGGTAATTTTCACCGGAACAGCGGCAACTGTTTCCGGCTCAACAAACTTCAACAGTATAAGCATTACAGATGGCGCTGTATTAACTGCCGAAAACAGCAGCATTGTGCGAATTGCAGATGTTTTGTTGTTACAGGGAGGTTCAGTTTTTGATGCTTCGTCAAATCCAAATACTGTTGAATACAACGGAATAAACCAATCAGTTGTAAATCCAAATGGAACAACTCCGGGTTATTATCACCTGGTTTTAAGTGGAAGCGGTATTAAAACTTTTCCTGCTGTCACCCTGAATATCATGGGAGATCTGACCATCAATTCAGAAATCGTCACCACCGGAAATACAATAGAAATGTCGGGTTCAACTTTGCAGAACATCAGCGGCAGCAACGCAACTGAATTTAACAATCTTACAATTGACAACGCCGGCGCAGTAAAGCTGAATACCGATGAGTTGACAAAAATATTGGGCACACTTCAAATCAACATGGGTAAGAAACTGGAAATTGAAGCCAATAATAAATTAACCGTTACCGGCAACATTATAAACAATGGCGGAAATGACGGATTAACATTAATATCGAATTCAACAGGTACGGCTTCCCTGATTCACAATACTGACGGTGTTGCTGCCACAATCGAAAGATACATTGGCGGAGCAGCAGAAAACTGGCACTTCCTTTCTTCGCCTGTTTCAAATCAACCTCTTAGTGGATCGTGGCTGCCATCGGGAACTTACGGTAACGGAACCGGATATGACTTGTATGTTTGGGACGAACCTGCACTTTGCTGGGTTTATCGGTTAAATACAACAGTGGCCCCTACCTGGCCGGCAGTGCATCCTTCAGCAAATTTTGTTCCGGGCAGGGGTTATTTGTATTCGGTTCAGGCAGCTAATACAACAAAAGAGTTTACCGGAAATTTAAATAATGGCAGCGTATCATACGGGCTTACTGCTGATGGCAGCACAGATATAAACTTGCAGGGGTTCAATTTAGTCGGAAATCCATACCCGTCCTCTATCGACTGGATGGAAACACAAGGATGGACACGCGATAACCTAATTACCAGCGGCGGTGGAAAGGACATGTGGATTTGGAATCCCGAAGCAAATAATTATGGCGTTTATAATTCGGCTGATGCAACAGGAGTTGGAACAAATGCAGTTACCCGGTACATTCCGGCTATGCAGGGGTTCTTTGTCAGGGCTCAAAGTGCCGGAAACCTGATTACAACAAATGATGTTCGTGTTCATGATGCAACTACTTTATGGAAAAGTGGCCGGATTGACCCCAGTCGTTTTATTGCAGTGGTACATTCAGAAACCGACCAGACTTTTGATGAAGTGAGATTGTTGTTTGGATATCCTGAAAACAAAGCAGGCGCTGCCAAATTATTTAGTCCGGTTGTTACAGCGCCCAGTCTTTATCTTCCGGTTGGAAAAGCTAATTTTACCATACGATATTTGACCGATACCATAGAAAATCAGCATGTACCACTCATGTTTAAAGCCGGAAGTGATGGTTATTACACGATTAATTTTGATTTCGATTCCTATGATTTTGAAACAGCAATTTTGGAAGACCGTTTGACAGGTGGATTTACAGATCTGACTTTAGAACCTGATTACAGATTTAAAGCTTCGAAAAAAGATATCGAAAACCGGTTTATCATTCATTTTGGAGCAATTCCGGTAAAGGCAAATACGGAGCTTCCGGCCAATATTTATACAAGTGGCGGCAAATTGGTTATAGACTTAACTTTGGTTGACGAACTTACTGACGTAAAGGTTGTGGATGTGTTAGGAAGAACAATTTTGCAAAAAGAATTAAATGGCAGCAGTATCCACAGATTGGATTTAAATGTAAGAAGCCAGATAGTGATTGTTTATGCAAAAACGAATAAAGCAATGCTGAGCCGAAAAGTATTTGTTCAATAATTTAAAATTATAATGAAAAAACTCAATCAACCGGAAGCAATAATTGATTCCGAAATATACATTGAATTATACGATTTAACGCCAACAGGTTATTTCACTCTCTCGCGTGAAGGGGAAATTATTCAGTTAAATATCAGCGGGGCAAAAATGCTGGGCAAAGACCGATCGCAGTTAAAAAACAGACTGTTTCATCTTTATATTTCCGATAATTCAAAACCATTCTTTCTGCATTTTCTTGAGAAAGTATTTGACAGACATGAAAAGGAAATCTGCGAACTGACAATTCCAACAAATGATCACATACCAATGTATGTTTACGTTACAGGCATCGTTTCAGGGAATGGGAGCAATTGTCTTATTACTGCAATTGACATCACAGAACGAAAGTTGCTCGAATCAAGTATTGTCGAAAAAATGATAATGTTAACCGAAACTGAACGGGCCGGAAAAATTGGCGGCTGGTCATTTAATGTTAACACTTTATCTCAAAACTGGACTCAGGAAACCTTCAATATTCTTGAAATCGATACTGCCAGGGGCGAACCAAAAGTTCCTGAATGTATTGAATTTATTGATGAACCATACAGACGAAATGCAGAAATAGCCATAAAACGCGCAATTGAATTTGGAGAACCCTTTGACCAGGAATGGAAAGTGACCACTGCAAAAGGGAATAAACGCTGGGTAAACGCAGTTGGAAAAGCAAAAATGGTTAATGGTAAGATAACTGGCATATTTGGTTCATTTCAGGATATTACAGAACGAAAGCAGGTAGAAGTATCGTTGCTCGCGAGCGAAAAAAAATACCATGCCATTTTCAATAATATTCAGGATGTATTTTACCAAACCGATCTTGCCGGCACTGTATTGGAAGTTAGCCCATCCATCGAAAATTTTTTGGGATTCACCAGGGATGAAATAATTGGCAAACCCCTTGCTAAACTTTCTTTCGACTTCAAGTCCAGAGATATGTTTTTTTATAAATTAAAAGAAAATGGCGAACTCAGGGATTACGAATTACGCCTTAAAACCAAAACCGCTGAATTTAAATATACTTCAATTAACGCGCGTTTGGTTTTTGATGCCGATGGAAAGCCAAATCATATCGACGGGGCAATCAGGGATATCACCGAACGCAAACTGGCCGAAAAACAGATTCAAAGATTAAACCGTGTTTATTCAGTTTTAAGCAACATCAACAAAACAATAATTCGCGTCCGCGACAGGCAGTTTCTTTTTGAAGAAGCCTGCCGCATAGCGGTGGAAAATGGTGGATTCAAAATGGCGTGGATTGGTATAGTTAACTCTGCAACAAATAAAATTGATGTGGTGAACTCATTTGGCAAAGCAGAAGGATTTTTAAATAAAATCAGTATCGACCTGAACAATGAAGCACTAAGCTCCGGCCCCGCAGGAATGGCAATTAAAAGCGGGAAATGCAACTATTCGAATAATATCGAAACCGATGACAGAACGTTCTACTGGCGTAAATCTGCCATAGAATATGGATTTCGGTCATTATTAGCATTACCTGTCATCGTATGGGGTAAAACCATCGGTGTTTACATGATGTATTCGGGGGAGATCGATTTTTTTAATGAAGAGGAAATTATACTCCTCGAAGAAATGGCATCCGATATTTCATTTGCCCTTGAATTTATTGAAAGCGAAAAAGAACGCAGGCAAGCTGAAGAAGCTTTGCGCAAAAGCGAAGCTATTCAACGCAAAATAGTTTCAAACATTGGTGATGTAATTGTCATTATCGATCAAAATGGAATAAACCGGTATAAAAGCCCGAATATTGAAACTTTATTTGGATGGAAACCTGAAGACCTGGTTGGTAAAAGCACATGGGATGTTGTGCATCCCGATGATCTGGATTCAGCTCAGAAAATTGTTGCTGAAATTGCATTGAC
>Ga0351900_1119_pt1 | contig 22506 bp, 24 predicted proteins | sample BONcelHT113001D3_FD_205827 | JGI IMG/M metagenome (GOLD analysis project Ga0351900, IMG submission 205827) | Enriched cells from coal bed in the Powder River Basin, Montana, United States - BONCAT cells T11 rep1 HSBNCT.T11.300.1.D3 ...
AAAAAAAGGTTTTTAAAAGTTTTTCACGATTAGAAATATTAATTTTAGCTATAGTTCTATTAGGATTATCTCTCCAAGCCATTAATCTACTTTACTCAGGTGGTATTCCCCTTTTAAGTGGTTATCTGAAGGCTAAAGCAGTAACTAAAATATGGATAATTTCTTACCTCTTGTTTTTACCTGGAATAAATATTTTATTGGCCCGATTCAATCGGAGCTATTATTATATTCTATTTATCTTAGGAATAGGTATTTTTGCCTTAACAGGATATAGAACCACCACCATAGTTATAATTTTGAGTGTATTCATTACTTTATATTACACTCGAAAATTCTCTAAAAATCTTAAATGGATATATTTCGCAATTTTTATTATTGGTCTGGTGGGAATAGGCCTTTTAGTTGGATATATATCTGCTAAGTCTATTGAATGGCAAACCTGGACTTTAAATCCACTGGAATTATTTTTTTACCGGGCAGGATACACCCTCACAGTTTTTAATACCTTAATTGGAATGCAAGGGACTACTCATGGAACATTGACCTACTACTCCCTCACTGGATTTTTCCAGTCAGCTGATCCCCGGGCTATTGTGGGGGAAGTGGTTCTGGGATACAAACATTCGGCCACATCCACTATATTTGGCCCGGCACTTTTAGACTTCGGGGCTTGGGCTCTGGCCTTGCAAATGTTCTTTATAGGTCTGGTTCTTAAACTAATGCATTTAATTCAAAAAGCAAAAAAAGGAATCTTCACAGCATTCTATGCCATAATATTGGCCCAGACATTGGTATGGATTGAAACAGGTCCTACAGATCTGGTCGTATGGATATTCTATCTCATTTCCATTATCTTGATTTTATATGCTTATTGGAATTATCAGAATCATATAAAATGTTATGAATCTAAAAAAGCGATTGAAAAGGATATAAAGAGGGAAGAACTATGAAAATTGCAGTGGCAGCTGAGTTAGCTCCTGCTAAAACCATAATCCCTGTTCTTGAAAAATTAGATGCTGAAGTAATAGGCCTGGCTCATGGAAATGGTGCAGAAGAACTTTTAACCCAATATTGTTCTGAAATTTATTCTATTGGTCAGGGTCGAGGCGCAGGGGCCCAAAAAAGATCCAATTCCAAGATAGGGTATTTAGTAATGAAGGACATCTTAAAAACAGCTCAAGCCGTAAGAGGAAATGAAATAGATTTATTGATAACCTGTGGGAATGCAGGGGATGTTAGAAAAGGACTTTCTGCCGCTAATTTACTTAGAATACCTACTTTACATATTGAACAGGATATTTACAACCCTATTGAGATGATTGCATTTGCGGATGTAATTACTGCTCCTTCTTTGGAATATAAAAATTATTTAGAGAATCATTATGGCCTTAAAAATGTGAAAAATATTGGTGGATATCCCATGGCTTCATTTGTGGATAAAATGAAGCTAATGGATAAAAATAAATTAAAAGACGCTTATAGTGTAGATGAATTTATTTTAGTGGCTTTAGGTGGAGATTTAAAAGGTGAAAAAATCCCAGAATTAATAAAAATCATTGAATCCTTAGATAAGACCACTTTAATCGCCCCGTTCCGGTTTGAAAGGGATTACGTAAAAAGTTTAATATCTCCGCACCTATCTTCTAAAATAAAAGTTTTAAACGGATTTGTTGATCTTCCCAGCATTATGAATGCTTCTGATTTGTTAATCTATGGTGCTGGAATGGGGATAACCATTGAAGCTGGAGTTTTAAGGGTTCCATCTATTAAAATTGCGGGATTTCATCATAAACATGCCAGTGTTGATTTGGCCGGAGAACTGGGCATTGGTGTAGTAAAATTGGAAAATTTACATAATGAAATTGAGAATGTTCAAATGCCTGATGGTCCTGAAATGGTAAAAAATGCTGAAAAATCAGTTGATAGTTTATTGGGTATTATTAATGATTTTGAAGATTTAAAAAAATCTAAGGGCGGTTTTACAAGCTTAAAAAAGATTTGGAATGCCCGATCAGAATTTAGATAGTTTAATTAATTGTTTTTATTTCTATTTTTTTCATGCTTAGATTAAATTTATTTATACAGATTTATTACAAATTATTATTACTTTTTAAATCAATAATATTAAATATGATAATACTTATTAACTAATTATTACTAAAAAGGTTGTAAGTATTATGAATACTCTTTCAGATGATAATTCTATAAAATCAGAAATCGTGATGCAAAGTACTAACTATAATTGTGGACCGGCAGCACTAGCCACGGTACTTCAGAAAATGGGAATAAAGTGTAATGAAGATGAATTGGCTAAGATGGCTGGCACTGATGATACTGGCACTACTATGTATGGTTTGATGAAAGCTGCTATAAAAAAGGGATTGTTTGCTCGTGGAATGAGAATTCATGCTGAAAATCTGGATTCTGATAATATAGTATTTCTGAATATTGATGGAAAATGTCATTACAGTGTAATTAACCAAATAAATGAAAATACAGTGATTTTATCGGATCCTGCACTTGGAAAAATTGAATTGACTAAAAATTACTTCTTTAAGATATATTCTGGCAATGCTCTTGTTATATCTAAATAAACTATTTGCTTTAAAAATATTTGAATTTAATTCCTACCTAATTTTTTATTTTGTCCAAAAATGCTCCCAAAAAGTGTTATCTAATCTTATAAAAACTTTGATTAATATGCTTGGTAAGATTTAACTACTAATATAAAAACTTACCCATTGTACTTAAATCAAAAAGTACTTAATATCTCAAGCAATAACACATTTTGGTGATATAATGGTTGTAAAAATTGGTATAATTAAATGTGGTAACATTGGTACATCTCCTGTCTTGGACTTATTACTCGACGAGAGAGCAGACCGACCAAACATAGACGTATGTGTAATAGGATCTGGGGCTAAAATGAACCCAGAAGAAATTGAAAAAGCCGTACCATTAATGCTTGATATGGAAAGGGACTTTGTTATATTCATAAGCCCTAATCCAGGTGCTCCAGGCCCTGCTAAAGCCAGAGAATTATTATCTGCTGCAGATGTCCCTGCAATCATCATAGGTGACGCTCCTGGTCTACGATCCAAAGAAGAAATGGACGAACAAGGTTTAGGTTACATTATTGTGAAGGCCGACCCAATGATCGGTGCACGAAGAGAATTCCTGGACCCAACTGAAATGGCTTCCTTCAATGCAGATGTAATTAAAGTATTAGCTTTAACTGGTGCTTACAGAGTTGTACAAAACACTATTGACGCAGCAGTAAATGCTGTTGAAGCTGGAAGTGCTATCGAATTACCTAAAGTGGTAATCTCCCGAGATGTAGCTGTTGCAGCTGCTCAATTCGCTAGCCCATACGCCAAAGCTAAGGCCATGGCTGCCTATGACATCGCTACCAAAGTAGCTGATATTGATGTTGAAGGATGTTTCATGGTTAGAGACGCAGAAAAGTACATACCAATCGTAGCTTCTGCTCACGAAATGATTACTACAGCTGCTAAACTCGCTGCTGAAGCTAGAGAAATTGAAAAGGCCAATGACACTGTTGTCCGAACTCCACACGGTGGAAAAGGACAAACCATGGCTAAATCAGTTTTAATGGAAAAACCACAATAATTGTTTTTTAAAGCGGTCCTCTGGACTGCTTATTTTTTGTTTTTTAATTTATATAATACGTTTTAAGAATCATTTTTTATTAACTAGCTATTTTATTAAATAATGAGTTTAATTTTATTTAAATTAACTAATTTTTTCTTAAATATTTTAATTAATTTTAAAATAATATTAATAAATAAGTATATATTTAATATTATTATAATATCAAATAATATCAGTAGCTATTATTCAAATTTTCAATTGAAGGCAAAAATCATGATAGAAAACCTCATAGAACGCTTCTTCAAGGCGGCCACCATGGAAAGATGGAATGACCATATCCGACCTGTGCAGCTCACAGAGCTGGATAAACAGGCCCATAAAATGATTATTGCTTATGTTCTGACTAAAATAGAAGAGGATAGTAGAGGAAAAGATTCTATTAATTGGATTAATCTCATTGAAGGATTTTTATTTGATTTTTTGCATAGATTAGTTTTAACGGACCTGAAACCATCGGTATTCCATAAAATGATGGATGAAAAACGAGAAGAACTAAATCAGCATGTTTTAAATGAATTGAAACCTGATTTAAATGGGTTTCAGGATACCTCTTTTGAAGAGAAATTTAAAAATTATCTCTCCAGTAGAGAAAGCACTTTGGAAAAGAGAATTCTCCGGGCAGCTCATTATTTGGCTACTGACTGGGAATTTAAGATAATCTATAACACTGCTCCATTTATATATGGTATTGAGAAAACTAAAGAAAGAATAGAAAACCAGATTGAAGATCATTATGATTTAATAGGTGTTCAAAAGATCTTGCTGGAAAAGAAGTCCTTTGGTTTCGTTGATCTTTGCGGACAGCTTAGATTCCAGAAAAGATGGGCTCACTCTCCCAGAATTCCGGAAACATCTGTTCTGGGCCATATGTTGATAGTTGCTACTACTTCTTATTTTTGTACCTTGGAAATGGGGGTTAATGCATGTGAAAAACGAATTTATAACAACTTTTTCGCAGGTTTGTTCCATGATTTGCCAGAAGTAATGACTAAAGATATAATATCTCCCGTCAAACGTTCGGTTAAAGGATTGGATGATATTATAAAAGAATATGAAGATTATCAAATGAAAGAAGAATTATTACCCCTTCTTCCCAAGACCTGGCATGAAGAAATGCTTTATTTCACGGGTGACGAATTTAAAAATAAAATTAAGGATTCTGAAAATATTAAGTTCGTTTCATTTAATGATTTAAATAAAAAATACAACAAAAATGAATATTATCCTTTAGATGGAGAACTGGTCAAGGCCTGTGATCAACTGGCAGCCTTTGCCGAGGCCAAGATTTCTATTCGTCATGGTGTCACTTCTAAAGATTTGGAAGATGCTCAAAAAGGTATTATGGATGATTGGAAATCTAAAAAAGTTTCTGGTAATGATTTTGGCCATATTTTCTGTAGTTTAGAGGAATTGATTGAAGAATAATTATTATAGGGGATTATAATGTTTTCAAAAGCAGAAATAGATAGTATATTTGAGGAATATAATGAAATAACTGTTTCTTCCACAGCTAAATTGTCTGAAATTAAGAATAAAGATCTAACTGATTCCACACAGGAAGATGTCTCACATTACATAGACTACATTAAATTCCAGATTAATAAAATTGACCTGGTTTTAGACAAAATTGAGTATGTTTTGGACAATTATAACCAGCTAGACATTCATATAGAATCATATGAACTAAGTGATATAGAAAGAGAGTTAATTTTACTAAGGAAAGAATACAGTTCTTTAATCTAATTTTTATTTTTAATTTTATTTCTTTTTTTATTTTTAATTAATAGATAGTTAGCTGCATGTTACCGAATTAAATTTAATGTATGATTTTATTTTTTTAAATAGCAAATTTTCTTAAAAATAGTTTCAATTCATATATTCAATCTCCAATGTGTATCTAAGAATACCACTTACTATTTTGTTTTATGTACTCGGTATAAAACAGAGAAAGAACTCATAATTGTGGGGACTATAGGATAAACTGCTAAGCTCCAGAAAGGACTAATAAAGGAAATTGATATAGAAACTAATGCTATTAATTGGTAAGAAATACACAGCTTAAGACTATGCCTAGTATATGTCTGACTTTTTCCTCCATAAAACCACCATAATAAGCATATACCATATTAATTAGGCATAAAATACCAATTAAGAACATATTAATGCCAAATATTATTTCAGAAAGAGGGTACTGGATGTATGAACCAATCAGCGATGCGGTAAAGGGCACCAAAACTACTAGCATGAGCCAGAGAATATTTATCCACACCAGTCGAGTGTTAGTTTTATTAATTAAAAAGAAAATATGATGATTTAGCCAGAAAAAACCCAATAAAATAAAACTAAGGGCATAAACTGATATTTTGGGCATTAATTCAAAAACGTAATTTTGAAAATCAACAGATGAACTTATAGTACCTGGAAGAGAAGCCTCAATACTCAAAACCAATAATGTCATGGCTATGGCAAATATACCGTCAGCCAGGATTTCCAGGTGAGCAGTGGGCATTGCGAATTTTCTTCTGAGTTCGAAAGCCATGGTATCTTAATTTATTATAAGATTTACCAAAAATTTACAATTATCATTTTATAATTATCATAATATTCCTTTAGTACTTGGTATTTGATCGTGCTCCACCTTTACAGCGTCTTTAAGAGCCCGTGCCAATGCCTTAAAAAGTGCTTCAATCTGGTGATGATCATTTTCCCCTTCTATCTTAGCATTTATATTAATACGGGCGCTGCTGGCAAATGATTCTAAGAAATGTTCTACATTCTCGGTGGATAATTCGCCTACTTTTCGCTGGGTAAATTGCATATCCATTACACAATAGCTTCGACCACTTATATCCACAGCCACCATGGCCAATGCTTCATCCATGGGAACCAGTGAATGGGATATTCTTTTTATTCCCTTTTTATCACCTACTGCTTGGCTAAATACTTCACCTAAAAGTATTCCCACATCTTCCACGGTATGATGATCATCTACACTTAAATCACCATCGGCCTTAACTTCCAGATCGAAAAATCCATGTCTGGCAAATGATTCCAGCATGTGGTCAAAGAATTCCACACCGGTTTGGATATCATAATTTCCCTGACCATCCAAATCTAGGATGATTTCAATATCAGTTTCAGAGGTTTTCCTGCTTAAGTTCTTTTTCCTTTTTTTCATCGGCATCCCTCACGATTTTTATAGCATCTGCGCGACATTCGCTGGCACATAATGTGCAAACATGGCAGAATGTTAAATCCTTTACTTCTGCCTTTCCTTCAGAGTTTTTTTTCCATATTCTATATCCTTTTGGACAGACTTCCAGGCAGTTACCGCAGCCAGTGCACTTTTTTTGATCAACTTCTATTCGCATATTCCATCCCTCAAATGATAACTGATAACTTATAAGTTAAAACTTATAACTATGTATAGATTCGTTATTAATGTAAATTAGCCTTTAACTACGGCTAGTGAAACGGCTTTAAATCCTATAAAAACAATTTTTCCCAGATCTAATCCTAATTTTTCCCTAGAAAATTCTGTAACATCCGCATCTAGAGTTTCTTTATTATTTAATTGAACTTCAAGCCTTACCATATCGTCATGAAGCTTCAAACCAACTATTTTTCCTTCTATTATATTTCTAATACTTGATTCGTGAGGTTCGAGCATGATAATAATGTCTTCAGGGCTTATAAGGAGGATTAAATCGTCCCCAATTTTAAAATCAGGAGTTAGGGGCAATGTGATGTCTTCCCCATTAAAGTCAATATGCATTACTTTTCCTTTTTCATCAATTAAGGAAATTTTTCCACCTAATTCATTTGTTTGGGAAACTTTTTGAAGAACTTTTTCAACTTTGGTGTATTCTTTTACTATCTCTTTACCCAGTGAAGATAATTTGCTTCCGCCTCCCCCTCCACGGCCACCACGTGTGGTGAAGACTACTCCATGACCCAGTGTTTCTTCCATAACTTCAATGTATTTCAGGGCACTTCTATATGGAATTTTTGTCTTCTTGGAAGCATTCATAATAGAGCCACAATCATCAATTTTCTTTAAAAGCTCAAACCTACGGCTATCAATGAGCATATTCTTGCCATTAATATTTAAATTGTACTCTGCTTTCCGTGCCCTAGTCATGATAAACCTCTTAGTTTATTTATAGTGAATACTTTTCTATAAACTTAACCAATTTTTCGTTGATACTGGATAATGGGCCTAATTTAGTTCCCATCCGGCGCATCATACGGATGTCTCTTTTTTCAAATCCTTTTAAAAATGTAAACGCTATTACATATATTATAGGTGCAATTATAATGGCTATAATCAGCCCAAGAATTGTTTGGGGGATTAAAAACATTCCTAATCCCATGATTGCAGATGCTAAAGTTATTTTGGCAAAAGAAATGAATGGTAACTTCACTTCAGTAATTTTGTAGGTTTTCCACAAAATAGGGATCATGATAATGAATGCAGTAATGGTAGTAGCTAAAGCAGCACCAATTATTCCGTAAAACTGTATTAGGAACCAGTTTAAGGCTATATTTATCACACTGCCTACTACTAAAATGTACATGGGTAATCTGGGATGGCCTAATCCTTGGGCTATACTGGAAGATACCATGAACATGGTGTAAAATGCCATTCCAATTACTAATATACTTAATGCTCCGGCCCCATATACATAATTAATACCAAAAAGAAGCTCTAAAAGAGGACCAGAAAATATAGCTATGCCAATACATAGTGGAAGAACAGTTAAAACCACCATACGATAAGATTGAGTTACATAAGTTGCTAACAATGTTTTATCTTTCAAAGCAAAGGCTTCAGATGCGGCCGGAAGCACTGCAGTGGCAACGGAGAGAGAAATCACCAGTGGAAGACGAGCTACAGGATCCACAGCATTATAATAACCACTGAATTTGGTGGCCATAAAAATTCCCAATACGAAAATGCTCGCTCCATAAATGGACATTTCAGATAGTGCAGTGATAATAACTGGTATGGAGAATATTAAAAGAGTCTTGATAAGTCCAAGCTCTTGTCTAAAATTGAATTTATGCTCTGGATCCAGGGAGGGCAAATATTTCCACATATATTTTCTAAAAATGATAATTGCAGATACTGCAGAGGCCATAAACCCAATTCCTGTCCCAATCACAGCTCCTGCTGCGTAAAATCCGAGCATGACCAGAATGACTGCAAAAACAATCATGAAAACTTGTTCCACTGCTCTAGTAATTACCACATATTCCATTTTATATATCCCTTGGAATGCGCCTCTAAAAGCCCCTACGATAACACTGAAAGGTGTTATTAGTGCTACGGCCTGAAGAGGAAGAGCCGCAGCAGGTTTATGCCATATATTGTTGGCTATCATGGGCCCAATGAAAAACATAACTATGGAAAATAAAATTCCCAGAAACATCATAAATTTTAATGATGTGAAAACCACTTGGCTGGCCATCTGATCTTCTTCAAGGGCTTTATGTTGAGAAACATATTTGGCTATGGCTGGAGGTAATCCTCCGGCGGATAGGACTTGAAATACGCCTTGGAAAAATAAGGTGTATCCTAATATTCCGTATCCTTCAGGACCCAACATTCGAGCCATTAAAAATCGATATACATAACCTCCTACTCTAAATAGAAGATTACTAATCATTAAGAGGAAACTTCCTCTAAGTAGTTTTGCTGTGCCCTTACTTGTACTCATTGAATCACCAGGAAATCATATTTAATCAAGTATGATTTCTTAAAATAAATTTAATTAAACTAGATATTATTTAGAATATTAGTTTATAAACTTGCTTAATTATTGACTTTATTTTTTAAGATATTGTTTTATTTTAAAAATAAAAATAATTTTTATATTAATTATATTTTCACCGAAGTTAAATCAATTAAGTTTTTAAATCATTTAAATTATAATTTAAATTTCAATCTTCAAAATAATTAATTAAAATGTCTAAAACAGATTAAAAACTAAAAATTAAGGTTTTTTATGAGTTTTCGGATTATAATTTGCTAGATATCTAGCAAACATATTCACGGTTTTTCTTAAAGTTCGGAAACCTTCTTCATCTTCCTTAACTCCATCAAGTGAATCTTTAGACCATAAACAAGCCCCTAAATTCGCTCCAAAGGATCCTCCACTCACAGGAATAACTCCACTAAGTATGTAGTAGGTGTGAATTTGTAGCAATGCCATTTCCTGGCCACCAGAACGGTCCCCTCCCACAGCAATACCCATTCCTATTTTTCCCCTCAGAGAATCGTAATCTGCAGCTCCTAAGGCCCGACAACGATCCATGATACACTTTATTTGCCCGCTTACTCCTCCATTATACATGGGACTAGCTAATATTATTCCCTGAGCGTTATTCAGTAATTCATATACTTCGGTCATATCATCTTTTAGGAAACATTCTTTTTTCCTTAGACAGTAATCACAGTGCTTGCAAGGCCCAATATTTTTGCCTCTTACTCCATAAAATGTGGTTTCAAAACCCTTATCTTCCAACATGGTGAGAGCTTCTTTTAAAACGTAATCAGTGGCCTTTTTTCTTGGACTGCCGCATATTCCCACTATCATGATGATTACCTCGTTAACATCTTAAAAAAATTTATAAGAATTATATTAATTAGAGATTGGTATCTTTATTCTAATAAAATTTAGCTTTTATTTTATATTTAAAAAATATAATTTAAAAAACGATTAAATTTGCCATATATGCAAGAAATAATGGTTAAATAACTAAAACTAAAACTAAAACTAAAACTAAAACTAAAACTAAAACTAAAAAGAAAAAAAATCGAGTTATTAATCAATTAAGATTAAATAGACTCGTCTTCGTCAAGGGCCAGTCGCATGGTGTCTGGGTCTTGAGGCATGTGTTCTAGGAAGTCTTCAGCAGATCTGCGAACATCTCTGGAGCCGATGATGTAACGGCCCACTACAATAATGTCGGCTTCACTGTCTAAAGCTTGTTCAACTTTGTTAGGAGTAATTCCTCCAGCCACAGCTACTAATCCATTGGCACCGAGGGTTTCTTTGATTTCGCCGATGTTACCCCATTCAGTCATTTCTCCAGCTTCTTCTCCTCTTTCTGCTTTCATGGTTTCTAAATCCACGTTCCTGTGGAGAAGGACAATGTTAGGCATGAAATTCAAGCTCTTTAGTTTTTCTACAAAGTTTTCTACATTCATCATGTCCAGTATGGAGTAGATACCTTGTTTTTGAGCTTCATGTATTGCTTTTTCAATTGATTCAATGGTACCAAGTCCAGAAATAGCTACAGCATCTGCAGTCTCATCAGCAGCCATTTTGACTTCAATACGTCCCACATCAAGAGTTTTTAAGTCAGCAATGATAAAGGCGTCTTTTCTCAGTTCCCGGATCTTACTTACAATGCCCACTCCGAATTTCTTAACTAGAGGGGTTCCAGCTTCTAGTAATATTCTTTCCCGATCCGGTAAAGTGTTAATGATTCTTTCCATTTCATCCATGTTGTCTAAATCTAGAGCAACTTGTAGATATGGCGGGTTCCATAGTTTAACAGCTTTGAATCCCATTATTGGGTGGCTTCCACGGTCTTTTTCAGCAAGTACTTTCTTCATGGATGGATATCCGTCCATGGCTCGTTGAATAGCTAATTTGGTAGCTCCATAGTTGTACTGGTATATTTTTCTAAAGTCTTCTGCTTCAGGGTGTATAAATACACTGGCCATAATTACCAAATCTTCTGCTTGGTCTTCAGGAATTATTCCTTCACTTACGGCATCTGCCACAGCTCTACCTACTGCAGTCTGTGCTGGACCAAATATTTTATCAGCGTCTTTTAAATCTCCCACAGTTACTTTAGGGATTATTAAAGTGGCTGGTTTGGTCATTAGATTAGGTCTGATGACAGATAATAATGGGGTGTGTCCCAGAGAAAGTTGGGTCATTCCATTTACAAAAGCAGCACCAGCAGGGCTTTCTTTATCTCCAATAATTAAATCAACGTGAGCGATTTCATTTCCGCTTCCAATTAAAGCTTCACCTATTCTGTACATTAAAGTCCTCCTTTATAGAATTTCATGGTTTGATTATAAAATATAATATAGAACCATTGAATGATAATCCAATTCAAAATATAGTTTTATTTATATATAATTATTATTTATTTAATCCATTTATATTTTCTATGATAGTAATTGAAGATTAGCAAATAAAAATAGTTTTCATTCTTTGTCTTTAAAAAAATAATTTTCTAAAATATTTGAAATTAAAAATTAAAAAATAGTAGAATTATTGAGTTTAATTAATTAGCTTGTTTTACTAGTATTCTGGAGTAGTATCTTGTTCAGGAGTAGTATCTTGTTCAGGAGTAGTAGTTTGGTTAGTTGTGTTAGTACTAGTTTTATTTTTGATGGTTTTCTTGTAGGCCACTTTATGGCTTGGTTCTTCAGTAGAGTTACTGTTATTAACTGAGTAAGAAGTATTGGTAGTCGTATTATTGCCTAGTGCTAGACTACTGTTATTCATATCTTCTGAGGGGTTTATTAAGAAAACTGCATTTACCCCTGCCAGCAAGACAACTATAACGGCCATAACTGCTATGACAACAGTTTTATAATCCATTTTATCACCTAATGAAATTTAGTAAAAATATATTGAAAGTTATCCATCTTTTATTTTAGATAATCAATGATGATATTTATATATATCGAAGATAATTTTTTAATCATTTTTAAAGCTTATTTTAATAAATTACTGTTTTTAAAGAAAATTGATTTAATAAAACTTTGGTTATGGGATTGTAGAAATTATAATAAATTATTTTAAAAAATTAACCTTTCATTTAATCCATTCACATTATAAAATCCTAAAAATTAATAAATGAACTCTATTGTATAAACATTAAAAAAATAATTTAAAAGCTAAAAAATAATAAGATTAAAAATATAATCTTATTTATTTTAATTTCAATACATTAGTGTACTTAATGATTATTTGCTGTCTTTGGGAAGTTTATCATTCAAATAATCATCGTATCCTTGTAAATCAAGCATTCCATGGCCTGAGAAGCTGACCACAATTGTTTTTTCTTCTCCAGTTTTCTTACACTCTTTAGCTTCGTCAATTGCTACTTTAATGGCGTGACAGGTTTCTGGAGCAGGTACTACTCCTTCTGCTTTAGCAAAAGTGATTCCACTTTGGAATACTTCATCTTGAGTTACAGTTCTACCTTCTACCAGACCTTCTTTAACCAGTAAAGCCACTTGTGGTGACATTCCATGGTAACGGAGTCCTCCGGCATGCACAGATGGGGGCACAAAGCTGTGACCTAGGGTGTGCATTTTCATCCGAGGAGTCATCTCACCAGCATCTGCAAAGTCGTAACAATAATCTCCCTGGGTAAGTGTTGGACAGGAACTTGGTTCAGCAGCTATGAATTTACAATCAATTTTCTCGTCAATTTGGTCTTTAATGAATGGGAAAACAGCCCCACCAAAGTTACTTCCTCCACCTACACAACCAACCATGACATCTGGACTTTCATCAGCAATTTCCAGCTGTTTTTTAGTTTCCAATCCAATAACTGTTTGATGGAGTAATACGTGGTTTAAAACACTTCCTAAAGTGTAGTAAACCTTATCATCTTGTAATGCTTCTTCCACAGCTTCTGAAATAGCAATACCTAATGAACCTGGGTGATCAGGATCTTCAGCCAATATTTTCCGCCCATATTCGGTGTCTTGACTTGGTGAGGGGATAACATTTCCACCATATAACTGCATAATGGTTTTACGGAAAGGTTTCTGGTTGAAGGATACTTTTACCATGTACACTTTACATTCCATGTCCAGCATGGAACAAGCCAGGGATAAAGCAGTTCCCCATTGTCCAGCACCTGTTTCAGTAGTTAAACGCTCTGCTCCGTCTTTTTTAGCATAATATGCTTGGGCAATAGCAGTATTTAACTTGTGACTGCCAGTAGGAGAGTAATCTTCTCTTTTGTAGTAGATTTTGGCTGGGGTGTCCAGCTGATCTTCCAAGCTTTTAGCTCTAAATAATGGACTTGGCCGTCCAATCATTTTGTAAACATCTCTTACTTCTTTAGGAATGTCAATCCATCTTTCTTGAGACATTTCCTGTTCCAGAACACCTTTTGAAAATATTTTTGGAAGATTTGCAAGGTTTCCGCCTTCTTCAGAGTCCTTATACTCTGGTAAAGGAACAGGTAAATCTGCATTTATATTGTACCATTTTTTTGGAATTTCATCTGAGGATAGTGTAATTTTGTACATTTAATCACCATTTTTTTTATTATTTTATTTGCCCATTAATTATCTTAATATGTTATTTATTAATACCACACCGTACTATTTAAATCTTTTTTGTACAAATATGTACTTCGGATTACATTCATAAGCATTAAACTGGCAAATAACATAATAAATTTTCACATTAATCTATTTTATTTCTGATTTTAATTATAGAAAGTAGATCTATTATTAGATATAAATTTTAAAATAATAATACTACTTTAACAATAATTGACTATATTTTTCAAGTGTATAGTTCATAAATCCTAATCCTAATTCTAATCCTAATCCTAATTCTGATTATGTTTATATATTTCTAATAGTTTTATTACTTATTTAAATGATAATTGATGCTTAATATTTGTTTAAAAGTCAATTTATAACGATTTAAGGGACATAAATTGTTTTAAATACGTTTTTTTTAATTTATAATTTACCACTAAATACTAATAATTAATAATTCAGAAGTATCCCCATGAAAATACTGGCTGTGGATGTGGGTAAAGGTACTCAAGACATCATGCTTTTTGATTCACATCAAAGCATGGAAAATTCTATTAAACTTGTTTTACCTTCACCGACTCGCATATTAGCTTCAAAAATATCTAAAATTAATCAAAATCTTTTTATAAGTGGCGAAACCATGGGAGGAGGCCCTATAAACCATGCCATAGAGAAACACATCCGAAAAGGTTATCAAGTGGTTATGGAAGAAAATGCAGCCCGCACCATAAGGGATGATCTTAAAAGAGTAGCTTCGTTAGGGATTAAAATAGTTTCTTCTGATGAAAGCCAAGTAGAATATGATGATTTTGCAAAATTGGAATTAAAAGATGTTGATTTAGATAGTATTGCTTCTGCACTCTCTTATTTCAATGTAAATCTGGAATTTGATTATGTGGGAGTGGCAGTACAGGACCATGGTTATAAGGAGGATATGGGGGATCGTAATTTCCGGTTTTTAAAAATAAGGGAGAAATTAAACCAACCCTTATTTCCGGAAGAATTTTCATTTCACCGTGATATTCCGGATTATTTCACTCGGATGAAGGCAGTTTCCCGAACATTATCTAATTTTGATCCATTTTTAATGGATTCTAAGTTTGCCTCTGTTTGTGGGGCCACTGCGGATCCAATTGCCCAAGAATTAAACAGCTACATTGTCATGGACGTAGGTAATGGGCACACGCTGGCAGCATCTATTGAAGATGGGAAAATAAAGGGGGTAGTCGAGCACCATACCAGTTCCCTTACTCCTGAAAAAATAGAATACTACTTAAAAAAACTGGCTAATGCAACTATAACTCATGAAGAGATACATGAAGACCATGGACACGGGGCCTGGGCTCTGGAGCCCATAACTGAAATTGAAAAGGTGGTGGTCACCGGGCCCCGCCGTGCTTTGATGGAAAAAGTTAAATTCCCGGCTTATGATGCTGCCCCTGCTGGTGATGTAATGATGACTGGGCCAGTTGGATTAATTAAGTGTATTAACCATAAAATTGAAAATAAGAATAAATAAAATCATTGGAATTAAACCATAATCATATTCTTAATGGAATTAAATTTAAATCAGATTCATAATCTATACTCATAAATACATTAATCAATCGAACAATAAAAGATGATAAAATGATAATTGACTCACATATTCACACTATTTATTCTGGTGATGCCACTGGAACACCTAGGGAGATAATAAAACGGGCTAGGAGTATAGGCCTGGATGCCATAGCGATTTCGGATCACAATACCATGAAAGGATCTTTAATCGCCCAAGAAGAGGTTAAAGAATTTAAAGATATACTCATAATTCCTGCCATGGAAATTACCACTAACAAGGGCCATATCGTAGCTTTAGGGATAAACGAAGAGATTAAAAAAGATCTTTCTCCAGAGGAGACTGTAGATTTAATTCATGATATGGATGGAATAGCTATTGTCCCTCATCCTTTTGTAAGATATAGGGATGGTTTATTTGCAAAAATTAAGCACATGCAGGTGGATGCCATTGAAACCATGAATTCTCGTTACATTTTTGGATACTCTAACTGGCGAGCCAAAAAACTCTCCATTGAAAAAAACATACCTGAAATTGGGGCCAGTGATTCTCATTTTGTAGGTGCGGTGGGAAGTTGTGTGACTGATGTAGACGCTGATTTTTCGGTGGAAAGTATTTTAAAATCCATAAAAGCTGGAAAAACAACTGCTTATGGTGATAGGACTCCGCTTCCTTTAATACTTAAAGAAGTAATCAATAAAAAGATAAAAAGAGTTTACGAATACTAAGATTTTTATTAAAGTCTTAATTTTATTGGACAAATTTTTATTTTTATTTTTATTTTTTACATGTTATTTAATTTATTAAATCACACTAAACTATTATTTAAACTTTATTTAAAGTCGAATAAACCTTTTAAATAATATTTTTTCTAATTTAATTCTCAAAATAATTTCTCAAAAAATGGATTATAAGTTCTAAATTATAAGTTATAAGTTATTAGTTTTAACTTATAATAAAAAAATTAGATTGAATTTCTAAATTTTAAATCAGATTTTCATTATTAATTATCCTCAGCATTAGTTTTGATTGAAATTTCCAAGAGATATTATTAAATGTAAACAGTAAGATTAGATTAATTATGCAAGCGGAAATTGGTATTTCGTTCTCGAACTCTGTTTCTCAATTCATCCAGGATAACTTCTTATATCTTCATCCCGGCTACACATTGTTTAATACAATTATATTTGGATTAATTTTAGGCCTGGTAGTAATTGTAATAATTAAAATGTTTAAATGGATTGATAAGGATCCTAGAGATCTTTTCATAGCTTTGATTCCATTCATATTTTTTGGATCCAGTGCCCGGGCCCTAGTGGATAATGGAATTTATCCGTTGACTCTGTGGTTGGTAACTCCAGGGATTTATGTCTTAACTGGACTGATAACCATATTAACACTATTAGGCTCGATTTATCTGGAAAAAAAGACTCACTATGACTACAGATACATTATTTTCACTGTGGGAGTATTGATTTGTATTCCTAATATTTTGAGCTTACAAAGTATAAACTTTACAGCCATGGCATATGTTTTAATTTTTTGGGGCATATTAACGGGAATATTTGCTTTGATGGGGCAAAAATGGGATCTTCTAAAAGAAAAATTTAACTTAGCAGTGCTTTCAGCCCATTTTTTTGACGCAGCATCTACTTATGTGGCAGTGGACTATTATGGATACTGGGAACAACACGTTCTTCCCAGTGCTTTAACCAATTTGTGGGGAACGGCATTTGTAATGTTCCCTTTAAAAATAATAGTTATTTTATCTGCTCTTTATATAATAGATACTAATATAGAAGATAAAACAATAAGAAATACTTTAAAATTAAGTATATTTATTTTAGGCCTAGCACCAGGACTTAGAAACTTTTTAAGCTTGATAATGGGTGTTTAAAAATAATATCATTAATTAATTATTTTTTAATTAATTTTTTATTACTATCCCTTATCCATTTTTTCGGCAAATATTTTTATTAGATAAGATCCTGAAATATAATTGTTATAAACGAAATTTTGTCCTAATTTCATTAGTTCATCGGGATTAATGATTTATAGGATGAAAATCAGTAAATACAGGATCAGATTCTTTCTGAGCCTAGCCAAACCAAAGAGGAATGTCTATGTACATTGAGAAAGTAAAAAAAACCATGAATTTACCGGAAGAGGTAGTAATATTTGATACTACCTTAAGAGACGGTGAACAAACACCAGGTGTGGCCCTGACCGTGGATGAAAAGATACGGATAGCTAAAAAGCTGGACCATTTAGGTGTGAAAACAATTGAGGTTGGATTCCCGGCAGCTTCTGAAGGAGAAAAAGAAGCAGCTCGTGAAATATTATCTCTGGGTCTGGATGCCCAGGTTTGTGGTTTGGCAAGAACTTTGAAAGGAGATCTAGATGCTGCAATAGACTGTGACGTGGATTATATTCATACATTTATTGGTACGTCGCCTCTACACAGGGAATTTAAGCTTAAAATGACTAAAGAAGATATTTTAAGTAAGGCTGTGGATGCTGTGGAATATATAAAGGACCATGGTATTGTGGCTGAATTTTCGGCAGAAGACGCTACTCGAACTGAATTTGACTACCTTTCTGAGATTTATCAAGCTGTAGATGGGGCCGGGGTTGATTTCATCAATGTACCAGATACTGTAGGAGTAATGATTCCAGGTTCTATGAACTGGCTAGTCAAAGAACTTAAAAAAACTATTAAGTCGAGTATAAGTGTGCACTGTCACGACGATTTTGGACTGGCAGTTGCAAATTCACTGGCTGCAGTGGAAGCTGGAGCAGAACAGGTACACGCTACAGTAAATGGTCTGGGTGAGAGGGCAGGAAATGCTTCTTTAGAAGAAGTAGTCATGGTGTTAATCGCTCGTTATGACTTCCCTTTAGATATAAAAACTCAGCAGCTAGTTAATTTATCGGAATTTGTCTCCAGAATCACTGGGATAAAAATGCCACCAAATAAGGCTATTGTGGGAGAAAATGCGTTTGCTCATGAATCAGGTATTCATGTGCATGGTATTCTGGAAAACGCAGAAACATATGAGCCTATTACTCCTGAAATGGTTGGTCATACCCGTAAAATTGTTCTAGGAAAACATACTGGAGCTAATGCTCTTAAATCCAAATTAGATGAATATGGCATTGAAATGAATGAAGACCAGTTCTGCACAGTTTATGATCAGATTAAAACTCTGGGAGATAAGGGTAAAAAGGTTACTGATGCTGATTTAAAGGCCATTGCGGTGACTATTTTAGGCAAGGCCAAGGAAGAAATTGTTAAATTGGAAGGAATCGCGGTCATGACTGGGGAAAATGTAATGCCTACTGCCACAGTAAAGCTCAGCATACACGATGAAATCAAATCTGCTGCTAAAACAGGGGTAGGCCCGGTAGATGCTGCAATTAATGCTATTCAGAGTTTAATGAGTGATACAGTAGATATTGAACTTCAAGAGTATCATATAGATGCTATAACTGGCGGAACTAATGCTCTGGCCGAAGTATTTGTCATAATGAGCGATACTGATGGAAACAATGCCACTGGACGTTCAACCAGAGATGATGTAGTAATGGCCAGTGTAGAAGCAGTTTTGGATTCAATAAACAAAATTTTGATGGTTAGGTAGTAATATTGGGATTATAACTAGTTTTTCCAATGGATTAAACTAGCTCTAGCTTATCAACCATTATTTTATTTTCTTATTTTTAGTTTTTGATATTAAATTTTTTGTAGGATTCTAAACAAATTTAAATCAAAAAGATATATTTTATATGAATTAAAAATATAAATAATTATTAAAAAATTTTATATTATCGAATAATGGTATTTAATTTAATTTTTAACTCTATAATGGATTATTGGATATTATTGGAATAAATGGGGAGACAAAAATGGCCGGTGCAAAAATATTGGTTGTAGAAGACGAAAATATAACTGCAGATGACATCAGTGAAGGACTTGTAGAATTAGGATATGATGTTTTAGCAGCGGTTTCAACTGGTGAGGAAGCAATTAATAAAGCAGAAGAGCTTTCACCGGATATAATTATAATGGATATTCGTTTAAAAGGTAAAATGGATGGTATTGAAGCCGCACAAGAAATTAGGCGCAGATTTGGGATTCCAGTCATTTATTTAACTGCTTATAGTGATGAAAGTACAGTGGAAAGAGCTAAAATCACAGAACCTTCTGGATATATTCTTAAAGGAGATTCAAGTTTCTTAAGCAAACCATTTGATGATAGTGACCTCCATACGGCAATTGAAATTACACTTTACAAACATAAAATGGAATTGCGCCTTATAAAAAACCAACAGCAGATGGAAAATATATTAAAAAATATTTCTGATGCTATTATATCTACTGACTCTAAAAGGCAGGTTAGATTGATAAATTCTAAAGCAGAAGACATTACGGGATGGCTAAAAGAGGATGCGATTGGAATGGACCTCATGACTGTTTTAGATCCTATCAGTGGCCAATTAGGTCTTTTAGATACGGAAGATATTTCCATGGCCCGCCCATTAGAATTTTCAGATGAACTAATTAGAACTAAGGCTGGGGTAAAAATAAAAATCAGTGGAACTTTAAATCCATCTAAAGATCTAAATGGAAAAATTGATGGATGGGTAATTGTATTCAATGGTCTTTAGTTCATCCATAGTTCTTAAATTTATTTAATGTTTAATTATTTAAATCCATTTTAATCATTTTTAATCATTTTAAATATTTTAAATATTTTATTAGGAATAAATTCTGAAAATCAGATTTTAACCTGTTAAATGGAAATTAAAATCATTTATTCCACTATTAAAGACATACAGGATAGTATTGTAGCAGTGATGGAAAAGAAATACAATGTACAGATATGCAGCGGCTCTGGTTTTATAATGAACCTTGATACCGGTAAAGTAGAATTTACCATAACTGCTGGGGGTAAAATTTTTCCAGAAGTCATTAAAGTAATAAATGAACTGAAAAAAAGGAATATTGAAATCTTTATAGCTTCTGGAGATCGTAAAAAATCATTAGAAGAATTAGCCAAATTTATTTCCATTCCCCACTCAAATGTATTTGGAACCGCTAGCACCAAGCGAAAACAAGAGATTATAAAAGAATTAAAAGAAAATTACAAAGTTATGATGGTTGGAAATGGAGCTAATGATATATTGGCATTTAAAGAAGCAGATATTGGTGTTTTAACTCTTCAACAAGGCGAAGAAGTTCCTGAAAAAGTCTCCAATGCCTCAGACATTATAGTACATAATATAGAAGAAATTTTAGATATTGATTTTTAATTAAACCAATTATTAAAATATTATAAGGCCTAAATGAATTTAAATCCATATTTGTTTATTAATTATCCCTTGATTGATTATAATTCTCTTTAAGTTCTTCCACCAGTTTTTTCTCTTTTTCTTCATCATTGATCCATTCTTTAACTTCTCTCCAGACAATATTGCACCGATCATCACTAGTTTTTCCAATCACGCTTCGAATAGCTAAATCAACTTCTTTTCGCTCATTTTTATCTTTTGGATCAATTCCCGCTTCATTTAAAACTTTTTTCATGTGTCTAAGATAGCAACTCATGTAATTCCTCCATAATTCGTTGATAGTTATATCAAATTATCATATTAAATATCTTGAACATCTTATTTTTTATAATTAAAAATCATGAAAATATAATAATACTAAATTTAAACATATTTTAAAATGAAAACCGTGTTACTATGATAGACTTAAAAATAGCCATATCAAACGCAAAAGATTTTGTTAAAAACGAAATTCATGATCGGCCAGTGAAAAATCTATTGGTTGAAGAAGTAGAATTATCAGAAAATGAAAAATATTGGTTAATTACATTAGGATGGGATGATCGAATTGTGCCTCGTTCTCCACTGGAATCAGCTATGGGATTATCCAATGTTCCAGATCGAGATTATCGGGTATTTTTTGTAGATGTTGATTCCGGAAATGTTGTGAAAATGAAGTTCAGGGAATAGTATGGATAACATCGACATTTTTTACAGTAGAACTGGAAATAAGATAGTAGTTGATACTAACTTGCTCCTGTTGCTTTTAATTGGTGCTACTGATAAAAATTATATTGAAACATTTAAACGTACAAGTATGTTCACTAAAAATGATTTCATATTCTTATTTGAAATTTTAAAACGTTATGATAATATTATTACCACACCCAATATATTAACCGAAGTTGATAATTTCACTAAAAACATTAAAATCCCAAATTATAGAAATAAAGCCATATATTATTTTTCTAAATGGTTATCTTGTGGTTTCATTGAAGAAGAGTTTATTGAAACGAAAATATTATGCAATGATAATTGCTTCATGTATTTTGGTCTTGCAGATGCAAGCATAGCTAAAATTTCAAGAGAAAAAATAGGAGTAATAACCAAGGATAAGAGACTTTACGACGAACTTATTTATCATAATATTCCAGCTATAAACTTTAATTCTTATATGGAAAAATTAAGGTAGTATTGAAGATTAATCTCAAAATGTTGATATAAAATTTAATCAATAACACCACTATATCCTCCGTTGAAAAAATAATTCTTTATGATTTCTTAGTTATTATAATAGTTTAGGGGAAAAAATGGAAAAATATAGAGTGATATTTCAAGTGAATGAAGAAGACCCTTTTCGAGTTAATTTAGTTTTAAATAACATTCGAAATTTGATTGCTGATTTAGGTGAAGAAAATTTAGAAATAGAACTTGTGGCCTATTCTGTAGGGGTTAAAATGTTTTTTAATAGTTCTCCCTATGCAGACAATATACCTAGTTTGCTTAAAGAAGAAGTGATTTTTGCCGCATGTTTAAATACCTTAAATTCTCTTAATGTAAGTCCTGAAGAACTAATTAAAGGGATTAAAGTGGTATCCTCAGGAATTGGAGAGATAGTAAGAAA
>Ga0351900_1097_pt2 | contig 21390 bp, 15 predicted proteins | sample BONcelHT113001D3_FD_205827 | JGI IMG/M metagenome (GOLD analysis project Ga0351900, IMG submission 205827) | Enriched cells from coal bed in the Powder River Basin, Montana, United States - BONCAT cells T11 rep1 HSBNCT.T11.300.1.D3 ...
GAATTGTTGAATTCTCCGGTAATGCCCGTGATATTAAAAGTCCGGACAAAACACCGGCAACGTTATAATTTTTAAGAAAATCTTCCAGCCACTGAATCGATTCAATGTCAAGGTGGTTGGTTGGCTCATCAAGTAAAAATACGTCAGGTTTTTTTAACAGTAATTTGGCAAGTTCAACACGCATCCTCCACCCGCCGCTAAATTCAGAGGTGTGCCGGTTAAAATCCGATCTTTCAAAACCAAGCCCGACAAGGGTTTGTTCAAGTTCGGCTTCGTAATTGTCGCCACCCAGAATATTAAATCGTTCGTTAAGTTCGTTAAGGTGATCTAATTTTTTAAGGTACAAATCGGAATGATAATCATGAACTTCCGAAATTTCTGTATTCAAACGGGCAATTTTATGCTGAATGTTAATCAGTTCTTCAAAAGCGAGAACGGTTTCTTCTTTTAAAGTGCGGACATCGCTCAATTTCATTTGCTGGGGCAAATAACCTATTGTTGTGTTTTTGGGAATTCCAATGTTGCCTGATGTTGGAGGATCAATTCCTTTAATGACTTTTAATAATGTGGTCTTCCCCGCTCCATTCTTGCCAATCAAACCAATTCTGTCCTTTGGATTGATAAGAAAACTGATCTCTTTAAAAAGATCAAATCCACCAAAACTCAGACTTATTTTATCTAACGAAATCATACATTTAAAATGAAAGTGGGCAAAGATAGTGATTAATGACGAAATCAAATATTGCTGCTAATTACCGGAAAATGGGGGTCAAAAAAAATACCCTCGCGGGTAAAAAAGAAGGAAGGGGAAAGAACTATGGACGCTTTTTGAAGATGATTGATGATTTACAAACCCCTAAACACAAAACCAATCATAAATACAGAAGTTACTTTCCCCTTTTAAAATAGTTTTTATTATGGGAAAATCCGGCCATTTTTCACCCTCCTGATCTTTGATTAACTGTTATATTTGCCAAAAAATTACGGTGGGAAGAAAAAAAATTAAACCTCTTTACGAAAGATTGGAAATTGTGGATATTGGCTCTGAAGGTAAGGCAATAGCAAAAACCGGAGATATGATTGTATTTACTGCCTTGGCAGTTCCGGGAGATATCGTTGATTTACAGGTTGTTAAAACAAGAAAAAAATATGCAGAAGCAATTGTAACACAATTTCATAAATTTTCTGATGACAGGGCAAACTATTTTTGTGAACATTTTGGAGTTTGTGGTGGATGTAAATGGCAAATTTTACCTTACGAAAAACAGCTTTTTTATAAGCAAAAACAAGTCAGGGATCAGTTGCAGCGCATTGGGAAAATTGAATTGCCCGAACTTTTGCCAATTCTGGGGTCCGAAAAAAATACCTTTTACAGGAATAAACTCGAGTTTACTTTTTCCAATAAACGATGGCTGACTTACGAGGAATTAAATTCGGAAATTGAAAATAAAAATGCGCTGGGGTTTCATGTTCCCGGCCTTTTCGATAAGATAATTAATATTAATAAATGTTGGCTGCAACCCGAACCTTCCAATAAAATCAGGAATTTTATTTATCACTATGCCCTTGAAAATAGATTGAGTTTTTTTGATATCAGGGAAAAGAAAGGATTTCTCCGGACCCTGATCATTCGGACAAGCACAACCGGCGAGATTATGGTAATTCTTTCGTTTTTTTATGAAGACATCAAATTAAGGGAAGGTTTGCTCAGTGCGGTTAAGAAAGAATTTCCTGAAATCAATTCATTATTATATGTAATCAATTCGAAGGGAAACGATACAATTACCGATCAAAGCATTGAGATGTATAGCGGACGTGAGTTTATTCTTGAGCAAATGGAGGAACTGAAATTTGAAATCGGGCCAAAAAGTTTTTACCAAACCAATTCAGAACAAGCTTGTAATTTATATAAAGTAGTTCGTGAATTTGCACAGTTGCAGGGAAACGAAATTGTTTATGATTTATATACCGGAACCGGCACAATTGCCAATTTTGTGGCAAAACATGCGAAAAAAGTTATCGGGATTGAATATGTGCCTGAAGCAATTGAAGATGCCCGGAAAAACTCAGCATTAAATAATATTACTAACACGGTATTTTATGCCGGAGATATAAAGTCAGTTTTAAACAATGATTTCTATTTAAACAACGGATTTCCGGACATAATAATCACCGATCCTCCCAGGGCGGGAATGCATGACGATGTTGTTACATCAATAAATAATTCAGGTGCGCAAAAGATCATTTACGTAAGTTGTAATCCTGCAACACAGGCCCGCGATTTGGCACTGCTCGATTCTGAATACCGGGTAACTAAAATTCAACCTGTTGATATGTTTCCTCATACTCACCACGTTGAAAATGTGGTGTTGCTGAAAAAGAGATTTAATTAAATAAAACAGGCAATCCTATCCATTTTTAATTGTCAATTTGTTACGGTGTTAAAGGCAACAATAACAGTGTTAAATTTATTTGGCATTTTTTTTGCTTATTTTGGACACAGATTTACAAATATCCTAATTTCAAGCAATTATGAAAAAAATAGTTTTAATAATGCTACTCGCATTTCCATCACATCTGTTTGGTCAAAACGGATGTAATTTTTTTGATCATCGAAAGATAGAAATAGAAAAAACAACTTTGAATACCATTCAAAGCGATTTCGGTCCTGCATTTGTCAACGATGAATTGTGGTTTTCGGCCTTTACTGATGAGGAAATCGCCAAATTATCGAAAGGTCAAACTAAAGGCGTTTTCTATAATTTGTATAGTTCAAAAGTTGATAATGAGGGGAATGTAACTGGTTCGAAAAACAATCAATTGGAAAAGCTCAGTGCTGGTTATCATGCTGGTCCTGTGTCATGGTGCGAAAATACCAAAGAGCTTTTTGTAACTGTAAATAATTTTGAAAATCCTGAAATCAGAAACAAAGTGTACCGGAAAGCTGACATCAGGTTAAAAATAATAATTGCCGAAAAGGTTGATGGAATTTGGAAACTTAAAGAAGAATTACCATTTAATGATTCAACTTATTCAGTTGGCCACCCTTCAATTTCTGTAACCGGCGATACTTTGTTTTTTGCATCAAATAAACCAAATACCGGCTTTGGCGAAAGCGACATTTACATGTCAGTTCGTAAAGACGGAAAGTGGGGAGATCCTGTAAATCTGGGTGAAAAGGTTAATTCTCCCAAAGACGAAATGTTTCCGTTCTTTTTTGATGGGTCGGTTTTATTTTACGCAACCAATAAGGGAGAGAAAGAAAATAGTAATCTGGATCTGAAATACGTTTGCAAAACAGGCAATGGTTTTGGAGAATCCAAATCGCTTGACAAATTTAATACTGAAATGGATGATTTTGGATTGATAATACACCCAAAAGGCAAAGTAGGTTATTTCGCATCGAGAAGAGCTGGAGGCATGGGTGATGACGATATTTACAAAGTCACTTTCAAAGGAGAATATAATTTGGAACTGATTGTAATGGATAAAAAAACCATGCAACCTTTTCCGAATCCAAAAGTTAAATTCAGCGATAACGTTGCCGGTGTTTTGTCCGGACTTTTAATATCACGGGCATTACCGGAGAATTCAACAATTCTGATTACCACTGAAATCGAAGGTTATCAGAATTCATCAAAAGATATCACCACTGTTGGCAAACCTTTTGGCATAATCAGAGATACTTTATGGATTGAAAAGGTGGAAGTTAAACAGATATTTGTGCTGGAAAATATTTTCTATGACTTTGACAAGTGGAATATTTTACCTGAATCGGAAATTGAACTGAATAAACTGATAAAAATACTGAACGATAATCCTACATGGAAAGTTGAACTGAGCTCGCACACCGATGCCAGGGGAAGCGATTCGTACAATATGAGATTAAGTCAGAGAAGATCGGATTCGGCCGTAGGTTACATCATTAAAAATGGAATCAGCAAAGATCGGATCATAGCAAAAGGTTACGGCGAAACTCAATTGGTTAATCATTGTAAAAATGGCGTGAAATGTACTGATGAGGTTCACAGGCAAAATCGTCGTACCGAGTTTAAAATACTTGAAATGGATAATAAATAAGGGTCTAAAGTAAATTGAGAAAAAGAGGCTGAACTGTTAAAATTTAGTCTCTTTTTTATTTCCGTAAGTTATAAGCAATAAATAAACTATTTTAGTGGCACTTATTCACAAAGAATTCAGAAACGCTTTTAAATACAATGTTTTATAAACCTAAAATTAACCAGATATGATACGAATAGTTCTTTTTATGTTGGCAGTATTTCCAATGGTTAGTAATGCACAAAGTGGTTGTAATTTTTTTGATTTCAGAAAACTGGAAATTGAAAAAACAAATCTGAATACAACTCAAAGCGACTTTGGGCCTGCCTTCGTTGAAGATGAGCTGTGGTTTTCGGCCTTTACCGATGAAGAAATCCGAAGGTTGGCCAAAGGTGATAACAAAGATATTTTTTATAATCTGTATAATGTTAAAACCGATGAAGAGGGGAATGTAACAGGTTCAAAAAATGTTCAGTTCGAAGCAATTAGTGCCGGATTTCATGCAGGGCCGGTTTCTTATTGCAAAAAAACACAGGAGCTTTTTGTAACCTTAAGCAATTTTGATAATCCTGAAATTAAAAACAATGTTTACCAAAAAGCCGAAATCCGATTAAAGATAATTATTACAAAAAAAATTAACGGGGTTTGGACAGTTACAGAAGAATTTCCATACAACAACCCAACCTATTCTGTTGGGCATCCTTCAATTTCTATTACCGGCGACACTTTGTTTTTTGCTTCCAACAAACCAACCTCTGGTTTTGGACAGAGCGATATTTATATGTCAATCAGGAAAGATGGTAAATGGGGAGACCCAATAAATTTAGGCGATAAGGTGAATTCAGCATACGATGAAATGTTCCCGTTCTTTTTCGATGGTTCGGTTTTGTTTTATTCCACCAACAAAGGGAAAAATAAAAAAGATGATTTCAACCTTGAATATATATGTAAAACCGGAGATAGTTTTGGCAACCCGAAATCGTTGGATCAATTCAATACCAAAAAGGATGATTTTGGATTAGTGATACATCCAAAGGGAAAAGTGGGGTATTTTGTTTCGAGACGAAATGGAGGAATTGGCGACGACGATATTTACAAAGTTACTTTTAAAGGCGAGCATAATTTGGGACTGGTTGTAATGGACAGAAAATCAATGCAGGCCCTTCAAAAACCAAAAGTTAAATTCAGCGATAATATTTCCGGTGCTTTCAGCGGATTTCTGCTTACAAGGCTATTACCTGAAAATTCGACGCTAATTGTTACTTCGGAGTTGGAAGGTTATCAGAATTCATCAAAAAACATCACCACAGTTGGCAAACCTTATGGAATTATTAAAGATACAATTTGGGTTGAAAAGGTTGAAGTAGGGCAAAAATTTGTTCTGGAAAATATTTTTTATGACTATGATAAATGGGATATTCTTCCTGAATCGGAGGTTGAATTGAACAAATTAATTGCAGTGATGAAAGATAACCCAAGCTGGAAAGTAGAATTGGGTTCGCATACCGATGCCAGGGGAAGCGATTCGTACAATGAAGTTTTAAGTCAGAAAAGATCTGATTCGGCTGTTGCATTTATAATTAACAACGGCATCAGCAAGGATCGGATTATTGCAAAAGGATACGGTGAAAGTCAGTTAATCAATCATTGTAAAAACGGAGTGGAGTGTCCTGACGAAGTTCACCGGCAGAATAGGCGTACCGAATTTAAAATTCTGGAAATGGATGGAAAATAGTGGGTATAACTAACAAAAAAAATGCTGCGCCAAATCGGTGCAGCATTTTTTTTGCCTGAAACACTATTCAAAAGCCGTTTAAATGCATTAAAACTGTTGGTAATAAAAGTAAAAATCCCAAGACAGTTAGAATTATTATAAATGGAGCCACCCATTTAAACCATTTTTCATAAGGAATTCGTGCAATTCCCAAAACACCGATCAATACTCCTGAAGTTGGTGTAATCATATTGGTAAATCCGTCACCGAGTTGAAATGCTATCACAGTTGCCTGTCGCGAAATCCCAATCAAATCAGAAAATTGCGACATCATTGGCATGGTTAAAGCTGCTTTTCCCGAGCCACTTGGAATAAAAATATTCAAAAATGTCTGAATAAGGTACATCATACTTATAGAACCTACTTTCCCTAAATCGGCCATCGATTCAGAAACATAATATAATATAGTGTCGATAATTTTTCCATCTTTCAGAATTACAATTATTCCTCCGGCCAAACCAACCACAAGGGCTGCCGATAAAATATCCTTTGCCCCTTCAATAAACGATTTTGTTATTTCATTTGCGGTTTTCCCGATTGCAATCCCCGACAAGATTCCCAACGCCAGGAACAAAGTTGCTATTTCCATTACATACCAGTTGTAACCCATCACACCGATTATCAGAAAAACAATTGTAAAAGTGAGCAGATTCAAAATATAGTAATGTACTGTTTTACGAAGCGTAAGAATTCCTGCCAAAATAAAAACGGCTGAACTGATTGGCACTGCCGGAAAACGCAGCGTACTGTTCCCGATTTTCAGGTCTGTAACCGGATAAAAAACAGAAAAAAGAATGAGTGCGATTGAAAGCAATCCAAATGAAATCCATGCAATTCGAGGTACAATAAAATTGAATTCCATGCTTGTTTCTGAGTTGCGCGATCTCCAGTATTGATCTTCTTCATAAACCAGCGATTTTTTCGGGTTTTTGTGAATTTTGGCAGCGTATCGTAAAATAAATACAAAACCAACTACACTGATAACCAACCACATGAATATGCGATATTCAATTCCTGAAAACAGGGGCAGGTTTGATAAACCCTGAGCAATTCCAACTGTGAAAGGATTTAAAAAAGCGCCCGCAAAACCCAGGGCCGCCGCCACAAAACACAACGAAACGCCAACAATCGAATCATACCCCATCGAAATGGCAAGCGGAACAAAAATGATGGTAAACGCAATTGTTTCCTCACTCATTCCAAAAACAGCCCCAAACAAACTGAAAATGAACATTATACCAGTAAGGATGATATTGTTTACTCCGATTTTTCGAAGCAGTTTTGATTTTTCCCATTTTTTCGAAAATTGCAGAAATGTGTAAATACCGATATCAATCGCCTTACTTTCATTAAGAATCCAGAAAGCCCCGCCAATCATCAGAATAAAAGCGATAATATTGGCGGTATTTACAAAACCATCATAAAACGCCGAGAATATCTGCCATGTTTGTGCATTGCTCTCAATAAACTCAAACGACTGGTTTTGAATTACTTCGCGTGGTATATCGTTTACGATAACTGTTTCTCTTTTAAATTCTCCTCCCGGAATAATCCATGTTAAAACAGCGCAAAAAACAATCAGGCCAAAAATTATTACGTAGGTATGAGGTACTTTCTTAAGCATTAAATGAAATTTTATTTGCCGAAAATAACAAATAATGATTTGGAGTTATGATTTTTTTCAGGATTTTAAAAAGGAAAAATCACTTAATTGAGAAAACATTATCGGATTTGTCAAATCAATTTCGTATCTTTTTAAATGTGAAAAAATACCACTTTTTATGAAGATTTTATTGGAGAATATCAAAGAACTGGTGCAGGTTGTGGAAGAACCCCTGTTGTTCAGATCGGGCGCTGAAATGGGTACAGTTAAAACAATTCGGAATGCCTTTTTAATCATTCGCGATGAGGTAATTGAAGAATTCGGCAGAATGGATCAGTTAAAAGACAAATACATGGATGATGATCTTTTAATTGAAATTGATTGCTCCAACCGGCTTGTTTACCCGAGCTTTGTCGATTCACACACGCACCTGGTTTATTCCAACTCTCGCGAAAGTGAGTTTGTGAGCAGGATCAAAGGGCTTACTTATGAAGAAATTGCCCGTAATGGCGGCGGAATTTTAAATTCGGCAAAACGATTGCACGAAACTTCGGAAGAAGAGTTGCATAAATCGGCAATGGATCGCATTCTTGAAATTATGAAAACAGGTACCGGCGCTGTTGAGATTAAAAGTGGTTACGGTTTAAATACCGAAGACGAATTGAAAATGCTGCGGGTTATCCGAAAAATCAAAGAAACCTCCCCTATTTGCATCCGTTCAACCTTTTTGGGCGCTCATGCCGTTCCCGAAGAATTTAAAAACAATCCCTCAGAATATGTTGATATTGTGATAAATGAAATGATACCGCAGGTTGCTGCCGATGAACTCGCCGATTTTATTGATGTTTTTTGCGATAAAGGGTTTTTCTCCCAACAGGATACCGACAGGATTTTAATGGCCGGAATGAAATACGGACTGCGGCCAAAAATACATGCCAACGAACTTGGATATACCGGCGGTGTGCAGGTTGGGGTTAAATACAATGCTCTATCAGTCGATCATCTGGAGTATATTGGAGATGAGGAAATTGCGCTGTTAAAAAATACCGAAACCATGCCAACTGTTTTGCCGGGCGCTGCTTTTTTCCTCAATTTGCCATTATCTCCGGTGCGCAAAATGATTGATGCAGGCTTGCCTGTTGCTCTTGCTTCTGATTATAATCCCGGATCTTCTCCAAGCGGGAATATGAGTTTTATATCGTCGCTGGGGTGCATAAAATATGACATGTTACCCGAGGAAGTAATAAATGCCACCACGCTGAATGCCGCTTATGCAATGGGCGTCAGCGATTGTTTGGGAAGCATTTCAAAAGGGAAAATTGCCAATTTGTTTATCACTTCCGATGTGGACGGAATTGCCAGTTTGCCCTATCATTTTGGTTCCGATCTGATTGAAACTGTTATCATCAACGGGGAAATTCAAAATTTTTAGTTGCTGCAATAAATCATATCAAATAAAAATCAATCTCACTATTTTCGGTTTTTATTTAAGTTGAAAATCGTTTCAAATGAAAAAAATCATCGAATGTGTTCCCAATTTCTCGGAAGGAAGAAATATGGCTGTTATTAAGGAAATTACAGATGCCATTGAAAGTGTTGAAGGAATAAAACTACTTGATGTTGATCCCGGAAAAGCGACCAACCGCACGGTTGTAACTTTTGTAGGTTCACCGGAAGAGGTCGTTGAAGCTGCTTTTCGGGGAATTAAAAAAGCCGCCGAGGTAATCGATATGAGAAATCATACAGGCGAACATCCGCGTTTTGGTGCAACAGATGTTTGTCCGCTGGTACCGGTGGCAAATGTTACCATGGACGAGGCAGTTGAATATGCCCGAAAACTGGCAGAAAGAGTAGGGAACGAACTGGGAATTCCTGTATTTTGTTACGAATTTGCAGCGTTTAATGAGGAAAGAACAAGCCTCGCCAATTGCCGTTCAGGAGAATATGAGGCTTTAAAAGAACGAATTTCAAGTGAGAAATGGAAACCCGATTTCGGTCCGAACCGGTGGTCTGAAAGCGTTGCAAAAACGGGCGCTTCCGCCATTGGCGCACGAAATTTTCTGGTGGCATACAATGTAAATCTGAATACAACTTCAACGCGGCGCGCAAATTCAATTGCATTCGATATTCGTGAAGCAGGCCGTGTTAAACGCGAAGGAGATCCAATTTCCGGAAAGATAATTACCGATGAAAACGGAGAACCAGTGCGAATGCCGGGAACACTGAAGAAAACACGTGCAATTGGTTGGTATATCGAAGAATATGGAATTGCACAGATTTCGATCAATCTTACTGATATTTCTGTTACGCCTGTTCATGTTGCATTTGATGAAGTTTGTGAAAAAGCCCGTTTACGCGGAATCAGGGTTACCGGCTCCGAACTGGTTGGATTAATTCCGTTGCAGGCGATGCTGGATGCAGGAAAATATTTTCTTCAAAAACAACAACGTTCAGCCGGAATTTCGGACGATGAAATCATAAAAATTGCAATCAAATCTCTCGGGTTAAATGAACTGGCTCCTTTCGATCCGAAAAAGAAAATTATTGAATATGTGATTGCCGAAGATTCAGGCAAAAAACTGGTTGAAAATACCTTAAAACAATTTGCAGAAGAGACTGCCTCCGAATCTCCGGCACCCGGTGGCGGCTCAATTTCGGCTTATGTTGGCGCTTTGGGCGCAGCGCTTGGAACAATGGTTGCAAATCTTTCTGCGCATAAACGCGGTTGGGAAAACCGGTGGGAAGAATTTTCAGGTTGGGCTGAAAAAGGGAAATATTTTCACTCTGCACTTTTAAATTGTGTTGACGAAGATACACAGGCATTTAACCGGATAATGAGTGCATTTGAATTGCCAAAAAACACGGAGCAGGAAATTGCTGTTCGAAAAAATACCATTCAGGAAGCCACAAAAAATGCCATTGAAGTACCTCTGAAAGTGATGCAACTGGCGCACGATTCAATGGACGTATTAAAAGCGATGGCCGAAACAGGAAATCCGAATTCAGTTTCCGATGCCGGTGTTGGAGCGCTTTGTGCCAGAACTGCAGTTGAAGGCGCTTTTTTAAATGTAAAAATTAATGCGGCAGGTTTAAAGGATGAAATATTTCTGAGAAACAGTCTCGAAACTGCAAATAACATTCTTTCTTCAGCCAGGAAATCGGAAGCTGAAATTTTAAAAATTGTTTATCAGAAGATCGGGGGTTAGTTTTATTTTTTTAGCATCAAATATTAATTCTTTGTTAAAAAACAGGATTTCTTATTAAAGAATTATTTCTTTATTTAAAGTTTAACTATTTTTGAATCGAAATCAAAAGTAGAATTTCATCAATAAAGAAATGAGCAATTCTGAAATAAATAAGAAAAACAACCCTGTTCCGGAACCAACACTGCGAAGGCTGCCCGGTTATTTGTTTTTTCTTCAAAAAATAAAGGAAGAAGGATTGCTCAATATATCAGCGCCAGTTATAGGGAAGAGTTTGAATTGCGACCCTACGCAGGTTGTGAAAGATTTGGCTTGTACGGGAATAAAGGGAAAACCAAAGGTTGGGTACAATACATACGAACTGATTCATGCACTTGAGGATTTTCTGGGATTCAACCGAACCAACGAGGCTTTTCTGGTGGGCGCCGGAAATCTCGGATCGGCGCTAATGGCCTACCAGGAACATCAATCGCTGGGTTTGAAAATTATTGCGGCATTCGATGTCGATAATAATAAAATAGGAAAGCTCATTGGTGGAATTTACGTGTTGGAATACAATAAATTATTTCATTTGACTGACCGGCTGAATGTAAAAATTGGAATTCTTACAACACCAAACCACGCGGCTCAGGATGTTGCCGAAGATTTGGTCAATTGCGGAATTAAAGCCATTTGGAATTTCACTTCGGCAAACCTGGTTTTACCCGATAAAATAATTGTTCAAAATACCTCAATGAGTTCATACGCAGCAGTTCTGCTGCGACGATTAACCGATTCAGAGTACTAACGCAAATACAATAATCATGAAAAATTTAAAATCTATTTTAGACTGTGTGAAAAATAAAATAAAGAAATATTTCTTTATTACGACAAAAACTGACATTAATCATGAATGTGAAAAGTTGTTTAATGGCAACGAAAATACCGAGTCGCAGGAAGAAATAAAATTAGCAAAAGAATACGTTGAAAGTTATACAGTTACCACGCGTTGGCAAACACTTTAAATTTATTGAATCAGGCATTTTATCAATCAATTAAGTATATAAAAGAAAGGACATGAGAAAATTTATTATTTCTGTTTCGGGAGAAAAGTTTGAGGTTGATGTTGAAGAGGTATCTCCCGACAAAGTTTACACTTCTTCAAAAGCAAATGGCACACGAATGGGCGAATACAATCAAAATGTTAAAGGATCGTTAATTCCCAGCAAAGCAGGAGTTGTTAACATTGATTCACCCATGCCCGGAAACATTGTACGGATTTTGGTTAAACCGGAGGATGAAGTTTCAACAGGACAAAAATTGTTTGTTTTGGAATCAATGAAAATGGAGAACGAAATTGCAGCGCCATCTTCCGGACGTGTAGCCGGCATTAAAGTAAATGTTGGAGATGCTGTTGCCGCCGGGCAAAATATTATGGTTTTGGAATAAAGCAGGTAAACTATGACAAAAATTAAAATTACAGAAACTGTTCTCAGGGATGCTCATCAGTCACTAATTGCTACACGGATGACGTTAGACGAGATGTTACCAATTGTTGAAAAGCTCGATGATATTGGATATCATTCATTGGAAGCATGGGGAGGCGCTACTTTTGACAGTTGCCTGCGTTTTTTAAATGAAGATCCATGGCATCGGCTAAGAGAAATTAAAAAGCTGGCTAAAAAGACACCACTTCAAATGTTGCTGCGTGGTCAAAACTTGTTGGGCTACAAACACTATTCTGATGATATTGTTGAATATTTTATTCAAAAGTCGATTGCCAACGGAATGGATATCATCCGTATTTTTGATGCGCTGAATGACCCGCGAAATGTTGAAACATCCATAAATGCATGTAAAAAAGAAGGAGGTCATGCCCAGGCTACAGTATCCTATACAACGAGCCCTGTACATACCCTCGAATTATTTGTTGAAGATGCCAAACGACTTGAATCAATGGGAGCTGATTCTCTTTGCATTAAAGATATGGCCGGTTTGTTGCTGCCCTATTCGGCCTTTGAGTTAATCAGTACATTAAAAAAGAACATTAATATCCCGATAGCTCTGCATACCCATTATACCAGCGGTGTCGCTTCCATGACTTACCTTAAAGCCGTTGAAGCCGGAGTGGATGTAATTGACTGTGCAATATCACCTTTGGCCATGGGAACATCTCAGCCTCCTACAGAGGCTTTGGTTGCTTCGTTACAGGGAACAGAACGTGATAGCGGACTTGATTTAGGCAAGTTGAGTGAGATTGCCGATTATTTTCGTCCAATCAGGGAAAAATACATTGCGTCAGGATTGCTTGATACCAAAATGTTGGGAGTTGATGTAAATGCTTTGATTTACCAGGTTCCCGGAGGAATGTTGTCTAATTTGATATCACAACTCAAACAGTCGAATGCCGAAAGTAAATACGAAGAAGTATTGCGCGAAGTGCCTCGTGTTCGTGAAGATTTTGGTTATCCTCCGCTGGTTACCCCGACAAGTCAGATTGTGGGAACGCAGGCTGTTTTTAATGTACTGATGGGAGAAAGGTATAAAATGGTTCCAAAAGAATCGAAAGCGCTGGTAAAAGGTGAATACGGAAAAACACCCGGAATCATATCGGATGAAATTATTAACAAGATACTGGGTGATGAAGAACGTATTACCTGTCGTCCGGCCGATTTACTGGCGCCGGAACTTGGATTAGCAATTGAAGCGGTTAAAGAATATGCTGAACAGGACGAGGATGCCCTTTCTTATGCAATGCTTCCTCAGGTAGCAGAGAAATTCTTTAAGGCCCGGAAACTGGGATTTCCTTCAAATGGAAAAGAGGCATCCATGGCAGTAAAACCGGTTACCATTGACAAGAACGGCATTGACAAAAAAGTGGTGGCTGCCATAGCAACAACAGTTGCAATCATGGCCAGCGGGGAGGGGAAAGCGTTGAAAATTCAGAACATTCAAAAATACAGTCCCTGGTCAATGTCAGCCAGATACAATTATTAGTGATTACATTTTTGAGTCTGCTCCTAAAAGTAGAAAATCATTGAATTTTCAATTTTTTCGGAGTGGGCTCATTTTTAATTCTGATTTTTACAGATTTATCGGTGTACTTCAGTTGCAATATAAAATTCCACTATGTTCAACCGAAGTAAAATATTTATAGAAAGCAAAGTTGTTTACAGCGCTAGATTTATCACCGTAATCCCCGCCCCGCCAAAATCAACATGCTCATCCTTAAATGATTTCACCATTGGTTCGGCTTTCAAATAGGAGCGGATTATTTCCTTTAAAATGCCATTTCCCTTTCCGTGTAAAACCCGCAATTGGCTCACTTCGAACATAATCGCTTCGTCGATAAATTCCTGTATGATTGAAATGGCTTCCTCTGCCCGTTTTCCGCGAATATCAATTTCCGATTTAAAAGTCATCCGTTTTTCCGATAGGTTTGAAATTAAACGCGATTTGCCTGCTCCCCGGTTTTTCTCAATCCGTTTTGCTTCGTTGTTGCTTAACCTTTCAATTTGATCGATGGGAAGCGATGTAATCAACTGGCCAAATGCAATTACAACATTTTTTTTATTGATTTCGATGAGGTCGCCAACTGTATTTTGTCCCGTAATCCGAACTTTGTCCCCCGGTTTCAGTTCATTACTTTCCTCAGGAATTTCCTCCAAAATAATCGGTTTTGGTTTTTCAGATCTTCGCTCGTTGCGCTCCTTTTCACGTTCGTACAGTTTTTTTATTTTTTGATCGATGGTTTTATCTTCAGCCGAAGTTTTTTCAATTATCTCGTTTTTCAGCGTTACAATATTTTCGCGGGCCTGCCTGGTTTTTTCTTTTTCGGCCTGCTCCTTTTTTATTTCATTAATCGTGTTTTCAATCTTTTTGTTTACCCCCGAAAGAAGTTGTTCTGCCTCTTCCCTGGCCTTTTTCATGATTTCCTTTCGCTGCTTTTGGGTTTCCTTCAGTTCTGTTTCATAACTGGCGGCCATTTCGTCCAATATCTTTTCGACTTTTCTGATTTTCTCACGTTTGCTTTCCCAGTAACGTTTGTCGCGGTTGATTTGCCGCAGGTTTCGGTCGAAATCGATGTGATCTTTCCCGATTTTCTCAGTCGCTTTGGCAAGAATATCTTCGGGCAACCCAATTTTTCGGGCAATTTCGAATGCAAACGAACTTCCGGGTTTCCCTATTTCAAGCTGAAACAGTGGATTCATATTTTGCGAATCGTACAACATCGCGCCGTTTTCAATTCCATCAGCAGATGATGCAAAATGTTTTAAATTAGTGTAATGAGTTGTAATTACACCAAAAGTGCGCATTTGATTCAGTTTGTCGAGAATCGATTCGGCAATGGCACCACCCAGCATCGGTTCGGTTCCGGTTCCAAATTCGTCGATTAAAATTAATGTGGTTTCGTCGCTGTTTTTTACAAAATGTTTCATGTTCAGCAGGTGCGAACTGTAGGTGCTCAGATCGTTTTCCAACGACTGCTCATCGCCAATGTCAATAAAAATCCGGCTGAAAATTCCGGTTTTGCTGCCTTCGCTTAACGGGATAAGAAGTCCGCATTGCAGCATGTATTGGAGCAATCCTACTGTTTTCAGACAAACTGATTTTCCACCTGCGTTGGGACCTGAAATCAGTAATATGTGTTTTTCAGTTGTTAACTCGATACTCAATGGAACGATTTTGCGTTTCTCCCTTTTCAGGGTTTTCATTAAAAGCGGGTGAATGGCTTGTAGCCAGTCGATAACCGGATTAGCAGAGAACTCAGGTTTTATAGCTTTAAATTCAACTGCCAAAAGCGCTTTTGAACGGATAAAATCTATTTCTCCCAAAAAATCATAAGAGTAAAACAAATCATCGAGATAAGGGCGGATGTCATTGGAAAAATCAGTCAGAATCTTAACGATTTCGCGTCTTTCGGCATATTCGAGTTCGCGGATTTCGTTGTTCATTTCCACAATCTCGTTCGGCTCAACATACGATGTTTTTCCGGTTGACGATTCATCGTAAATAATCCCTTTTAGTTTACGTTTGTTACCCGCCGAAATAGGAATTACTGCCCGCCCGTCGCGGATTGAAACCGTTGCATCTTCTTCAACCAGGCCATCTTTTTGTGCCTGTTTTAGAATAGCATGAAGGCGTTTTGTCATGTTTGACTGCCGTGTAAGAATATCGCGACGGATACGCGCCAGTTCTGAAGTTGCATTGTCGCGTATTTTCCCGAATTTGTTCAGAATACTGTCGATTCGGTCGTAAATATAAGGGTACACCTGGATGTTGGCAGTTTTCCTTTTCAGCAAAGGAAAAACTTCCTCTTCCTGTTTATTGAAAAAGAAAACAATGGCCCGAACCGATTCGAGAGAACGTTTCAGATCGAACAGTTCTGATGTTTCAAGAAAACGCCCTTCAATCCTGATTTTTTGGAGCGCTTCGCGCAAATCGTAAAAATGGCTCGAAGGAAAACTGTCGAACTCGCGGACAATCCTGCAAAACTCGTCAACTTCGCCCAATTGGGTTGCAATGCTTTCGAAATCGTTTTGAAACTGCATTTCGTCAACCCATTCAATTCCCATGTTGCTGAGGCATTTCTCGTGCAACATTTCGCGAATTCGGTCGAAACCTATTTTCGATTCAAAATTTTCAGGATAAAATTTTTGCATTTACTCGATTCAAATTCTGCGCAAAAATAGGAAAGAAAGTTAAAGTTCCGAGTTTAAAGTTCCGGGTTTAAAGTTGAAAGTACGGAGTTTGGTTTTCAATTGAAGTTTTAATGTAATACATTCAGGATTAAGCCTCTTTAAAAAAACCTTATTCTTGATTTTTTGACCTTAGTAACTTATCAACCACCAAATGAAGAAAACCTTATTTACCTTATTATCAAAAATTAAAGTGATTTACGAATTCTAACTGAATAAGGTTCAGGAATTTATATCAATCCTGGCTACTAAGGTGCAAAAAATTGAAAATAAGGTTTTTAAAGAATAGGAGACTTTGAACTTTAAACTCTGAACATTGAACCTGCCCGTCCGGTCAGGCGGGCTCTGAACTTCTCTAATCTTTTGGTACTTTCTCTCCCGGATATCGGTCGGCGTATTCTTTCCAGAACAATTTTACTTCATTTTTCATCTCTTTCGAAAGCGCCAGAATTCCAAACAGGTTGGGAATTGTCATTAATGCAATAGTAATCCCCGAGAGTGTCCAAATGATTGTAGTGTCGGTAAACGATGCAATGAAAAAACCGATGACATAAACAATATGATAGTAAATAACTTTACTTGAACCAAATAAATAGGTAATTGCCCTGTCTCCATAATATGACCAACTGATTGCAGTTGAAAAGGCAAATAATAGCAGTCCAACGGCAACAATGTATTTCCCGTAATTGCCAAACCAGCTTTTAGTAAAGGCAATTGTTGTTAATGGAGCGCTGTGCAACAACGATTTCCCGGAAAGGTTTAGCCCACTTCTACTCACCAGTTTTCCGTTTTTTACATCAATTTGTCCTGAAAATGGTTGATTGTTGAACCATACTTTTACATCTTCGGCAACCGAACGTGAATGTAAAATGGTTGGCTGATTTTGAATTACTCCTTCGGCAACTATGAAACTGCCTGTGAAAGCCTCAATATTTGTATTTCCAATCAGGTACTGATGCAGATTTTCAACTTCCTCCGCGTTGGTTTCTGAGTAGGTTACGTTTAAAAATAAAAGGTCGGCTTCCTGGAATTTATTTTCATATTTTTCACTCCAAACTCCCGATGATAATAAAACCAAACCGGTTAATGAACAAATAATAATGGTATCGATAAATGGTTCGAGCAATGCAACCAAACCTTCAGAGACCGGTTCGTGGGCGCGGGCGGCAGCATGTGCAATCGGCGCTGAACCCTGTCCTGCTTCGTTCGAAAACAAGCCCCTGTTTACTCCGCGGTTAAAGGCAAAAGCTATACTTCCTCCCAAAAAACCGCCAACAGCAGCGGTGCCTGTAAATACATCGCCAAAAATGGCAACCAGCGACGGAATTATGTTTTCGTAATTATAAAGAATAACAGCCATTGCGCCAACAAAATAAATTAACGCCATTATAGGAACAAGTCGCGAAGTTACCTGCGCTATGCGTTTGATTCCCCCTATAATTACAAATCCGAGCAGAACCGCTAAAATTCCTCCGGTTAACATGTGGTTGATGCCAAACGTTTCGAACATCGAATTGGAGATACTGTTGATTTGCGGCAAACTACCCGTGCCAAAAGAGGACAAAACCGTGGCAACAGCAAAAATCACAGCCAGCCATCGAAGTTTCAACCGGTTTTTCATGTAATACATTGGTCCTCCCGAAATCGAACCGTCTTCGGCTTGTTCGCGATATTTGTGAGAAAGTGTGACCTCAACAAACTTGGTGGTCATACCAACGGCTGCGGTTACCAGCATCCAGAAAAGCGCTGCCGGACCGCCCAGGTGAATGGCAAGCGCAACACCTGCAATATTTCCGGTGCCCACAGTTCCCGACAATGCCGTGGTTAATGCCTGAAAGTGCGACGTATCGCCTATATCACCTGCTTTATCAAATTTACCGCGGACAATACGCAATGAATATTTCAGGTACCTGAACTGTGGAAATTTCAGGTAAATGGTAAAAAATAACCCGGTTCCCAATAACAAAAAAACGAACCATTGCGATCCGCCCACATAACTGTCGATGATTGAAAGAATTTCGTTGAGTTTGTTCATTTCCGGCTGATTTTTTATTATTTCCGCTAAAAATAGTAATCTCTTTTAATTTGGGCTTACTAATGAATTGTTAAATGTGGAAAATGTAAAATTAAAACGAGTTTAACCTTATTTAGCCGGAAATAGTTTATATTTGGTTTGAAAGAAAAAACAAAACGAATACCTGATTATCAATAAATTGAATTTCGAAATTTAATAACCATAAAAATTAAAAGCCATGTTACCAAAATTTTTATTAGCCGACAATTCGCTCGAAACACCCGACACCATTTTTGTGGTGCACACCGAAACTCCGCGTTTTATTGTTGAAGCCGACATCGACGATTTCTGGAGCAACCAGCACATACACTGGATTGACGGCGAACCGGGCGATGAAGAACTGATTACCGAACTCGTTGAAGCTGCCGAAGAATTCCTGGAAAAGGAGTTTGAAAACGAAGATTTACTTGATGAGGATGAAGAATAAATTTTAAACAAGATTTGAAAATGCAAAGGGTAGTTCTTGATATACCAGATAACAAGTTACATTTTTTTATGGAACTAGTGAATAACCTTGGTTTTAAAAACATTAAAAAACTCACTTCAGAGCAAAAAGAGTTTATTGATGATTTGAAAGATTCCTTAGCCGAGGTTGAATTGCATCGGCAGGGTAAAATAAAACTTCAATCTGCAAGGGATTTTTTGAATGAGCTTTAATGTTATTACTACCACCGGGTTTAAAAAACAAGCTAAAAAAATTGGCAGGAAGCATTATTCTCTAAAATCTGATATTGAATTACTAATCGATTTGCTTGAGCAAAATCCATTATTTGGCGAACCTCTCGGAAAGGATTGCTTTAAACTACGTTTGGCAATTTCATCAAAAGGAAAAGGTAAAAGAGGTGGAGCAAGGGTTATCACCTGTGTGAAAGTGGTCGATAATGATGTTTATTTGCTTTCCATTTATGATAAGTCGGTTAAAGAAAACATTTCTGATAAGGAGTTGGATGAACTTCTTAAAATAGCAGGTTTGTTATAATTTTATTGTTGTACTCCTTTCAGCGACAACTGAATTCTCTTACGGGTAACATCAATTTCCTTAATTCTCACTTTTATATGTTGCTGAAGTTTAACAATTTCGTTGGGGTCGGAAATAAACCGGTCGGCCAGTTCCGAAATATGAATCAGTCCCGATTCTTTAATTCCCAAATCGACAAATGCACCGAAATTGGTGATGTTGTTCACAATACCGGGCAATTCCATTCCTTCGCGCAAATCGTTTATTGAACGGATTCCCTCGGCAAATTCAAATATTTTAATTGGCTTTCTTGGGTCGCGACCGGGTTTTAACAGTTCGCTTTTAATGTCGTTTAATGTTGGCAATCCAACTTCATCAGTAACATATTTTTGGAACTCGATTTTAGAAACCAGTTCTTCATTCCGCACCAAATTACTGATTTCGCATTTCAAATCTTTGGCTATTTGTTTTACAATTTTGTATGATTCGGGATGAACAGCAGAGTTGTCAAGCGGGTTTTCGCTGTCGGGGATTCTTAAAAATCCAGCCGATTGTTCATACGCTTTTGGTCCCATTCTTGCCACTTTTTTCAACTCTTCACGCGAAGCAAACGGACCGTTTTCTTTCCGGTAATCAGTAATATTTTCAGCCAGTTGCGGGCCTAATCCTGAAATATAGGTAAGCAGATGTTTGCTGGCGGTGTTCAGGTTAACGCCAACCGAGTTCACGCTGAGTTCCACTACCGAATCGAGACTGTTTTTTAGCTTTTTCTGATCAATATCGTGTTGGTATTGTCCGACACCAATACTTTTCGGGTCAATTTTTACCAACTCAGCAAGCGGGTCCATTAACCTTCGCCCGATTGAAACCGCTCCACGAACTGTCACATCGTACTGTGGAAATTCCTGACGGGCAATGGGTGAGGCCGAATAAACCGAAGCGCCGTCTTCGTTTACCATATAAACCCGCAACTCGCGGTCGAACCTGAGGCGTTTGATAAATGCCTCGGTCTCGCGGCTTGCAGTGCCGTCGCCAATGGCAACGGCTTCAATCTTATACATCTCCACCATCGAACTTAGTTTTTTGGCGGCCATTTTAAAATCTTCCTGTGGTTTGTGCGGGTAAATGGTTTCGTTGTGCAGCAGGTTTCCCTGTTCGTCCAAACAAACCACTTTGCAGCCGGTGCGGTAGCCGGGGTCGATGGCAAGCGTACGTTTTTGTCCGAGTGGCGGGGCAAGCAACAGTTGTTTCAGGTTTTCGGCAAAAACCCGGATGGCTTCCACGTCGGCTTTTTCTTTCGAAAGCGCGGCAAATTCGGTTTCAATCGATGGCTGAATCAACCTTTTCAGGCTGTCTTTCACTGCCATTTCCACATGGTCAGCACAGGTATTCAGTCCGGTTACAAAAAAGCGGTTTAAATGTTCAAGTATTTTATCAGCATCGGGTGTAATTGAAACTCTCAGAAATCCTTCGTTTTCACCGCGGCGCATGGCCAGCAACCGGTGCGACGGGCATTTTTTCAGCGGCTCTTTCCAGTCGAAATAATCGCGGTACTTTTCAGCCTCAGTTTCCTTTCCCTTAATCACTTTTGAAATAATTTCGGCGCTGTTATCAAATCCCCGACGTACAATATTTCTTGCTTTTTCGTTTTCACTAATCCACTCGGCAATAATATCGCGGGCGCCTTCCAAAGCTTCTTCAATTGTTTTTACCTGATCGTTCAGAAACGATGCAGCCCGTGTTTCGATGCTGCGTTCCAACTGTTTCATCATGATTTTTGCCAGCGGCTCCAGCCCTTTTTCACGGGCAATGGTTGCTTTGGTTCGGCGTTTTGGTTTGTAAGGCAGATAAATATCCTCAAGTTCCACCGAATCGAAACAGTTAATAATCCGGTTTTGGAGTTCGGGTGTTAAAAGTTCCTGTTCTTCAATGGTCTTTAAAACAGTTTCCTTGCGTTTTTCAAGTTCCGTGTATTTTTCGTGTTGTTCCTTAATGTTTAAAACCTGCACTTCGTCGAGGCTTCCAGTGCGCTCTTTCCGGT
>Ga0351900_1123_pt1 | contig 21289 bp, 15 predicted proteins | sample BONcelHT113001D3_FD_205827 | JGI IMG/M metagenome (GOLD analysis project Ga0351900, IMG submission 205827) | Enriched cells from coal bed in the Powder River Basin, Montana, United States - BONCAT cells T11 rep1 HSBNCT.T11.300.1.D3 ...
TTTATAATGGTGACTGAATCTTTATTCATTTTTCTGAATATTCAAAACTTTGGCAACCCCGCTTTCCACGCCAAAAAAAGATTTTCCAATTCTTTTGCTTTTTCAGGATTTTCAACTGCCAGATTTTTAGTTTCGGTTGGGTCGGATGCAAGGTTGTACAATTCAAAAGGTTTATCAAGGCCATGTTTTACAATCTTAAAATTGTTTTTGTAAGCTGCCTGACCATTTTGCCACTCCCAGAAAATGGATTTCTTACGCTGCACATTTTTACCGAGAAAAACGGGCAGTAAACTTTCTCCCTGCATGGGAGTAATCTGCTGATTGTTAAATTCCAAAGGATAATCAGCGCCGGTGAGTTCAACAAAAGTGGCCATAAAATCAATAAAATGTCCCTGAAAGCCGGAAAACGATTTGGGTGCAATTTTCCCAGGCCAGTAAGCAATCAGCGGTGTGTTTATCCCGCCTTCGTAGCTGAAGTTTTTAAAATAACGGAATGGTGTGTTTCCCACGTTTGCCCAGTCTTCTCCCAGCGAAGTCCATCTCGTCATCGTGCCAATTTCGCCGTAATCATCATCAATCCGAACCATTTCTGCAGAAGCCCCGTTATCGGAGACAAACAAAATAAGCGTGTTTTCATCTTTGCCAACTTCCTTTAGTTTTGCCAAAAGTTTTCCTATATTCTGATCCATTCTGTCGATCATTGCCGCGTAAACTTCCATTTTTTGGATTTCCTCATTTCTGATGGAATCTTCCAGTTCTTCCCAGGTTTTATAAGTAGCATCGGTTAATTGGTAAGTTTCGTTTATCAAACCCAATTCGAGTTGTTTTTTGTATCGTGCCAGCCGGATTTTTTCATAACCTTCGTTGTATTTGTCTTTGTATTTTGCAATGTCTTCGGGCCAGGCCATTAACGGGTCGTGGGGCGCGGTGTATGCGAGATAAAGAAAGAAAGGTTTCGCTTCGTTTTTGTATTCATCAAGCCAGTTCAAAGCAAAATTTGTAAAATAGTCGGTGGTGTAAAAATCTTTTTCTGCCGGGGTGTATGGATTGTACTCCACGCTATCAATGCACCACGAGCGCACCGTTTTATTCCCCGGTTTTCCTTTTCGGGCAGGCATTTCTTCGCCAGGCCGCTGGTCGCCGGGATTAAAATAGTTGCAGGCGCCGTCCTTTAAACCATAATACCTGTCGAACCCGCGGGTAACCGGGTTTTCAACGCCATGATGTTTCCCCGACCAGAGTGTGCGGTAACCGGCAGTGCGTAAAACTTCTCCTAAAGTAACTGCGTTTGTAAGCGGTTCTCTGAAATTTTTTGCATATCCGTTTTGCTGCGCGTAAACACCGGTGAGCAAACATGCGCGTGACGGAAAACATTTTGCAGTGTTGTGAAAACTGGTAAACCTCATTCCGCCTTCGCCCAGTTTATCGAGGTTTGGCGTTTGCACTTCGCTGCCGTAACAGCCAATATCACTCCATCCCAAATCGTCGGCACAAATGAGGATGATGTTGGGTTTTGAAGGGGATTTTTTCATTTGTTTTTCGACGCACCCGGTTATAACTAAAAACGACAGGAGCAGGATTAGGATTGATGAACGGTACATAATTTCAGGTTTAATTTAAAATTTATCATGTTCCCAAATTTAGCAAACCATTTTCAGAAAGTACTTCAATCCCTTAAAACGGTTTACTTTTAAATGTTTTTAACTTGTTTTGGTTCGATTTTTTATTCGCGTTACACCCATAATCCTATTTTTGCATTCTTTTGAAATAAGAAAATGACAACAAAATATATTCGCCGTGTTTTCCCCGGATTGTTTTTTATTGGTTTGCTGGTTTCATTTAATTCATGCGGGCTTTTTCAGAAAAAGGAAATTGCTGAACCTGTCGAAGTTATTCCGGAACCAACCATAAAATATGGGCTGCCAGTCGATTCGTTTTATGTAGTTGAATCAACTGTTGGGGCGGGCCAGCATTTGAGCAGCATATTAAGTAACTTCGGTGTTAAACTTGGCACAATCGATACAATAGCAAAAAATGCAAAACCGGTTTTCGATGTCAGGAAAATCAGGCAGGGCAACAATTACACCCTTTTTCAGACTTCCGACTCAACACGAAAAGCAAAGTATTTTGTATATGAAAACTCACCGATTCTTTATACTGTTTTCGAACTTTTCGACTCACTCCGGGTTTACCAGGGCGAAAAAGAAGTGGTTTTTAAAATGAAAACTGCACACGGGGAAATTCAGTCTTCGTTGTGGAATGCGATGAAAGCCAGTAAACTCGATCCTATGCTGGCGCTGAAAATGGAAGAGGTTTACGCCTGGACTATTGATTTTTTTGGTTTACAAAAGGGAGATCGTTTCAGGTTGGTTTACGATGAGATTTATGTTGATTCAACTTCGATAGGCATAAACAATATTTACGCGGCACAATTCGATTATTACGGAAAAGAAATCTTTGCTTTCAGGTTTGAAAAAAATGATTCCGTTGGGTATTACAACGAAAAAGGGGAAAACCTGCAAAAGGAATTTTTAAAAGCGCCACTGAAATTTTCGCGGATTAGCTCCGGTTTTTCAGGTGGCAGAATGCACCCTATTTTGCGCATTGTCAGGCCGCACCATGGTGTTGACTATGCTGCTCCCACCGGCACACCTGTAATGAGTATTGGCGAAGGCACAGTGATTTCGAAAGGATGGGCAGGCGGTGGCGGAAACACGGTTAAAATTAAACACAATTCGGTTTATACCACAGTATATATGCATCTTTCGAGGTATGCGGATGGAGTTAACCAGGGAGGCAGGGTGCGGCAGGGACAAGTAATTGGCTATGTTGGTTCAACCGGACTTTCAACCGGCCCGCATCTCGATTTCAGGGTTTACAAAGGTGGTACTCCGGTGAATCCGTTAACCATTGAATCGCCGCCGGCAAAACCTGTTGACACCAAATACATGCCGGAATACACCATTCTAAAGGATTCATTGCTGAGAGATTTGCAGAAGATTGAATGGAAAGAAAAACTAACAATCGAATCAGAATAATTTTTTTTCTTTCTATCCTTTCAAAATAAATCTCCGGTACGAAACCAATGCGGGTGTTCCGTTATCTTTTAATTCCAGTATTAAATGAATTTCTTTACCTTTTAAATCTTTTGGTACCATCAATTTTTGTTTGGCCGATGAAGGATTGGTGATTTTAAAATCACCATCGTAATTTCCGGTTTCACGATATATAAACCATTTGAAATTTAGATTGTCACCATCCGGATCGAATGATTTTGAAGCATTCAGTTTAATTGTTTTTCCGGGCTTAACTTTTATGGTTTGCACATCGTTTTCTCTTTTCCCATTTACCACTGCAACCGGTTCATGATTAACTTCATCAGGATTTTTTAGCGAATAATCGAGGCGGTTTTCAAAACTGCTTTTTGCGTCGGCAACCCATCGTTTCAGTTCGGCAACATCAACCCCGCAGGTGTGATAATATCCGTCAGGGAACGGTTTCCCCATGGGTTTAAACATACTTCCCCAGCTTCCGTGAGTGGGTTTGAGCGGATCATTCAACCCCAGGTTTGCACTCAGTAAATACAGAAAAGAAGGAGTATCGCCTTCACCGCCATCATCGTAAATTTCCGACATCGGGCCATGGCCATTCACTTCTTTTGGAGTCATGGGTTTTACATAACCAGAATCACGGCTAAACACATAATACCAGAAATGACCTGCATCGTGAAGCAGCCACTTTGGAGAAACCCGTCCCCCGTTATACGACGATTTTACATCGCCCATGTTAGCGCATTTTTGTGCCTGAACATCATCGAGATTGATGAGGTAATCGAAAGAAATATCCTGCAATAATATGCCGAAAACATGGAGTTTGTCCATCAACTTTTTCAACTTTTCCGGGCTGTTTCGTTGCTTGTAACGGTAAAGCGCCTGAATGAAAGTAATCGGCCCACCCCATGATTCCAAAAAAATCGGCCGGTCGTCATCTTTATCGAAAACCTGCTGTAAAAATTCGCTCCCTTCCGAATCTTTGGGTTCGCCGTAAGGGTTGTTCCCTTCGCCAATCCAATCCTCAAAACGGATATTTCCCCATTCGCTTTCAACATAGCGGCTGGCAATCTGGCCTTTGAACTTTTTTGTGTTGGTCAGCCAGATGATGGGTAAGGCGCCATGTCCTTTTTTTGTCACCGACTGCAACTGTTCCGGCGATGGATAATCGTTGTGATGTTTGCTTAACTGGCTGTATTCCTGTTTGTAAGCATTTAAAATCGATTGCCCTTTTTCCCACGGTCCTTTGTCATTGAAATTATAATCTGGTAACTGTGGGGTAATTATTATGGCTTCGGTTTCGAGCTGGTGGGCATAATACAGATACCTTATCAATGAATTGCCGTCATCGTGCGTCATATCTGTGAGGATAACAACACGGTATTTTTCAGTTGCAAAAATTTTAATTCCTGTCACTAATAGCAGACATAAAATCAGATAAATTAGTTTTTTCATTTTTTTTCAATCGTTATTTTACACACCAATCAGCACGCTCCCTAAACTCAGTTGGAAAGTCGGATGAAATGATAATGCGATGTTTCGCCAATCCGGTCTTAAACTGAATCAGAAATAAAGAAATTAAAATTACAGTTTGTATTCTGTTCATGTTGAAAATTTAAGATTTCCTATTTTGCCGGCTCGAAAATTATTCTTCGGTAACTGGAGAGGTTAGGCACGCCATTATCGGTTATTTCGCAAATTACATGAAAAGTTTTCCCAGCCGAAGCCTCCGGTATTTTTACCACAGCTTTGCCGGAATTATCATTCGAAATGTCAACATTACCGGAAAAAGAACCCGCTTCAGGTTGAATCCACCATTTGAAATTGAGTTTATCGCCATCAGGGTCAAACGATTTGGAGGCATCAAGTGTAATCGTGGTTCCCTGCCGCGGTTTTTCCTTCAGTATTTCAATCCCCTCATTTTTATTAATAACTGCGATTGGATTCCGGTTTCCTTTGCCTTCATTTGCCCAATCCATTCGTGCTGCAAAATTGTTAAAAGTTGCAGGGTAGAAATGTTCTTCATATTTTCTGCAGATGTTGTAAGCTGATTCTTTGTGGTTTGTAAATGCATAAGTTGTATTGTCTTCGCATAATCCCCATGCTGAATATCCGCCCCAGCCCGCCTGTGCTGGTTCGTTCGGGTTATTAAGTCCATTTGGCAAAACGTGCAGAAATGCGGGTGTATCGCCTTCAACCCCGTATTTATATTTTGGATAAACCTTGCCCAGATTTCCATGGTTCTGAATATGGGTTGCATATTCTTCCCAGTTATTTTTTCCGGTTCCATTCTGGTATTTCCATGCACATTCATCCCAGATAAAAAACAGGTCTTTTTCAAACTCGCGGCGCATCCATTGATGGGAACTTATGGCAAAATCGGTCCGTTGGTCGCGGTCCTGGTCGGTAATGGTGTAAACCCGGAGCTTATGCAGAAATGTTTTTAACTCTTCGGGGCTTCGGGTTTGCTGAACGCGCCAGATTGCCTGCGCCAGTGTGTTGCCACCCCCCCAAACGGTTATCCAAACCGGACGGTCGTCGTGTTCATCGGCGAGTTTTATTATCAGGTCGCTGCCGGGAGAATCATTGTCTTCTCCGATAAATTTGAAACCCCTGTTTTTACTGCCAAACAGGGTCTGTTTTCGCAGGTATTCGGCACTGGGCCAGTACCCAATGCTCTGTTGTGATTCCTTCTTTAAAAATTCCTTTTGTCCGGATCGTTTCATCAAATTGGGCAAATCTTTTTCGTAGGCATTTACCGCATCGTGAATTAAATTAATAAAATCCCGACGGGTTGAATCCAGACTCCAGCCAGTCGTAAAAATCAGGCCTTCAATTTCGAAAAGGTCGGCATGAACAAGCAGCCTGACCAAAGATTCGCTGTCATCGGTTTCCCAGGTGGACACATCGGTTAATACGACTAGGCGGGGCTTTAATGGCTGGTCTTTTGATAATGCGGAAATACTGGTAATTATCAATAATGCAAAAAACAGGTACTGTATTCTGATCTTCATTGTTATAATTTTATTTTTCATTTTCATAAAGTTAGGGAATTACTTTAAAAGTTCAAGTGCACCCCTGCAAATTCCCGGACCAGTAAGGCCATAATATTCAAATAATTCCAGGGGTTTTGCATTAATCACGTTTTCGTCAGGGATACCAAGTATTTTCATTTTAACCGGGTAATTCTGCGAAATTACTTCAGCTACAGCACCACCGAGGCCACCAAAAATGCTGTGTTCTTCAACGGTTAAAACATGTCCAGTTTTTATGGCAGCAATGATAATCAGTTCTTCATCCAATGGTTTCAGAGTGTGCATATCAATTACCATTGCTTTTATCCCTTTTGCCTGTAATTCTTTTTCAGCCTGAAGTGCATGATAAACAGTTTCGCCGGTGGCAATAATTGCAACATCCTGTCCTTCGGTTAAAACTTTTCCCTTTCCAAAGGTGAATGTATCGTTGGCCGTGTAAACATCGGGGACTGCATTGCGGCCCATTCGCACATAGGCAGCTTCATCAGAATTGGCGAGGTATTCCGTCAGTTTCTCTGTCTGAAACCTGTCGGCAGGTAAATAAACATGCATATCTGGGAAAGTGCGCATCACGGCAATATCATGCAGACTGTGGTGGGTCGATCCCAGTGCGCCGTAACTTACACCGCCGCTAACTCCAATAATTTTCACGCTGTTTCGCGAGTAAGCTACATCAACCTTTACCTGTTCGAGACTTCGGGCTGAATAAAAACTTGCCGGGCCGCAAACAAAAACGTTCATTCCGCAACTTGCCAGACCTGCCCCAACACCTACGGCGTTCTGCTCGGCAATTCCCACCTCAACAAATTGTCCGGGGAGTTCTTTTGCAAAATCTTCGAGGGTGACACTACCGCGGGCATCGGAAGTCACCACGAAAATGTTTTTATTCTTTCGTGCCTCTTCCAGAATGGTATTGGTAAAGGCTTTCCGGCAGGGAATTATTTTATCGCTCATGGTTCAGTTCCTCCATTTTTTTGTCCAACTCATCATAAGCCATTTTTAACTGTTCTTCCGTGGGTACTTTGTGGTGCCAGTTGGCTTTGTTTTCAATAAATGAAACGCCTTTTCCTTTTATCGTGTGTGCAATAATCAGTGATGGTTTGTTTTTCTGAAAAGGAATTGAACTGAATTGTTTTCGCAACTCCGGAATTGAATGGCCATCACATTCCGCCACACTCCAGCCACAAGCATTGTATTTTGCAGCTAAATCATCAATTTTACAAACCTCCTCAGTAGGGCCACTGATCTGCAATTGATTTCTGTCAATAATTGCAATCAGGTTATCAAGTTGATAATGGCCTGCTGCTGCGGCTGCTTCCATAATTGAGCCCTCGCCATGCTCGCCATCGCCCATTAAAACATAAACCTTGAAATTATAAGAGGAACGTTTTGCAGCCAGCGCCATTCCAACACCCACCGAAAGACCGTGTCCCAAAGCGCCCGAATTCAATTCTACTCCGGGAACTTTTTTGGTGGGGTGCCCGGCCAGAATGGAATTAAATTGTCCGTAAGTTTCAAGTACTTCATCCGAAATAAACCCGCATGAAGCCAAAACTGCATATAAACTTTCAACCGAATGGCCTTTGCTCAGGATAAAGCGGTCGCGGTCAGGATTGGATGGATTTTTTGGATCGACATTCATAACCAAATGATACAATACCATCTGGATATCGGCTGACGACAACGAACCACCGGTGTGGCCGCCACCTGCATGATAAATAATTTCCAATGTTTTCCTCCTGACAGTGACCGCCTTTTTCTCTAATTCTAAATCTGAGATCATATATTACTTTAAGTATTCGACATGGTGATAAAAACAAGTCCCAGCAAAAACAACAGGAACATGGCCACGAGTAACGAATTCGTTCCTTTTGGCGCGCCTTTGAATTCTTTCCAGATGAAAACACCCCATAAAATGGCTACTACCGGCGCGGCATTGCTCAGCGCGTAACTGATGGCCGGATTTGAAGCGCCGGCCGACATAAAGCTGACCACCATTCCAAACATCCAAATCAACCCGCCAAGAATACCGGTAAGGTGGGTTTTAAAGTCACCCGAGAAATATTCCTTCATTTTAACGGGTTTTCCTTCCACCGGAAACCGCATAAAAATGGGGTTAAAAACAAAGGTGCTTACGAAAACCCCAACCGCAAAGAAAAATACCCCTGTAAATGGGGTGAGTGTGCCGTCGCCACCCGAAACATAAGTATTGTCGAGTGATTTAACTACAAGTCCGTAGAAAAAGGCAATTAAAAGGCCTGCCCCAACTGAAAGTATTATTCCTTTGGCAGATGGTTTTTTCTGTTCTTTTGCCAGACGTTTAAACGAGATCATGCTCAGGTAAATAGCGATGACGATAACGAAAACCCCACTGAATAAAAGCGGTGTATTTCCTTCGAATTCTCCTTTATCGAGAATGACCAAAACAAAGTTCACCATAATTCCAAGTATCCATGCAATACCTCCGCCAATGGGAAATCCCACCGACATACCGGCAACGGCGATCGCTGCCACGAGCAGAATATTTCCAAGGTTCCATACGATTCCACCCAGCATGGCATAAAAAATACTTGAACCATCGGCCTGTGCAATGTCTTCGAAAAAAGTACGGCCTTCGGTCCCCATACTTCCAACGGTTAATGCTGCTACTGTTGCAGTCAGCAACAATCCAATGGATAAGTCCCAGTAGAAGAGTTCAAACCGCCAGTTTTTGGCAGCCAGTTTTTGTGTGTTTGCCCACGATCCCCAGCAAATCATGGAGATCACAAAAAAGAAAACGGCCAGTGCGTAATTGTGTACGAGTATCATATTTCAGGTTTTATTGATGAATGTATAAATCCCAACCCAGATAATTTCCAATAGCTTCTTCAAGCACTCCGGCAACGTGACCGCGAACCATTCCAACATGGTGTTCGAAACCGTTTTTACACATGTATTTCATTAATACCTGAAGATTCGGGATTTCGCAAATGGCAATACCACCGTCCATTCCGTAGGGATCATTGGTAATTTTACCTTCACCCAGATATGATTTGATGATGCCTTTTGAATCGTCGGTTGATATACGGAAGTAGGTCATTTTTCCCGGTGCGACTTTCCCTTTTACCGCTCCAAAAGTATCTTCCTGTCCGAGAACAGTTCCCAGGATATCGAGGCTGCCAATTTCGATTTCGTTTTCGAAAAACGATTTCGGATAATTGCTGCAATGGGTGCAAACCACCTTATTGCGGTCGGTGCCAAAGTTGTTGTTCCAGTCGAGCAGCGCCGATGGTTTTTCGGCAGCCAGTGCCAGTGCATACATTCCAATCGTTCCGGCAACATCCACCTCACAGGCCGATGGCATCAGTTTTTCGCCCATCATGCTCATGGTAACACAGGCTGCGCAACCGTAATTTTTCTCTATCGAATCCCAGCATTGCAGCGCCGAAATATCAATGTTGTTTTCCTGAATCCAATTTTCAACAGCCAAACCAAATCGCGCCTGTTTCAGAATTTGTCCCTTGTGAAGAATTTTGCAGGTTCCGTATTGTTGTATGGCCTCGGCTTTTTCAACCACCTCTTTTGCGTTTGTATCCATTTTTTCGGCGGCAGCAATAATTTCCGACATATCGACCGGAACAATGGTGATGTCGCTTTTCTGAAGTATTTTTTCACTGAAACGCATGGTCTGGAACCCGATTGGCCGCGTTCCGATGGCGCCAACACGAAGCCCTTTCATTCCTTTAACCACGCGGCAAACAGCGGCAAATTTGTAAATGTCGGCGGTAAATTCTTCGCTGTCGAGACTGTACGTGTGATAAGTGGTGTCGGTAAATTTGATGCCGTACTGGTAAAGGTTGTTACACACCGAAAGTTTTCCGCAGAAAGCATCGCGGCGGCTTTTCACATCTACTTTGTCATTGTCGTCGTCGCAGGCCTGCACCAAAACAGGCACGTTTAACCCCGACATTTTAATTGAATTGACCACACCCAACTCGTCGCCAAAATTTGGAAGTACCACAATGATACCGTCAATTTTTTCGGCATTTTGTTTAAAGTACTTTGCGCATTTTACAGCATCTTCATACCCTTCGATGTTCCCTGTCGGGGTGTCATTTCCGGGAAGAATTACAGTTTCAAAACCCATCTTTGCGAGTTTTTCCAACACTTTTTTGCGGGCTTCAACCGCCAGTTCGAAATTGAAAATGTTCCGGGTGGCAATGATCACCCCAAACGAAATTTTTAGTTTGTTCATGTTTTTTTGGTTTATAGTGATTTATGATAACGTGATTTAGCAACTGCTTTTTTCCATCCTTTATACAATTCATCTACTTTTCCTTTTTCCATTTTGGGCTGAAAAGTTTTATCTGATTTTCGGAGTGCCTTAATTTCATCCAAATCTTTCCAGAAGCCCACGGCCAAACCTGCCAGAAAGGCTGCACCCAGCGCCGAAACTTCCTCAATATTTTCCCGTTCCACTTTCCCTTGCAGCATGTCGGCCTGAAACTGCATCAGAAAATCGTTTCGTGTTGGGCCGCCGTCAACACGAAGGTCGGTAAGCTGAATTTCACCTTCGTTTTCCATTAATCCCACCAAATCTTTTACCTGGAATGCAATACTTTCCAGCGCCGCCCGCACAACATGTGCTTTAGTTGCATCGCGCCCCATGCCAACGATACAGGCACGGGCTTCATTGTCCCAGTAAGGAGCGCCCAAACCAACAAAAGCAGGTACAAGATAAACTCCGTTATTTCCCGAAACCGATTTCGCCAGTTCTTCTGTTTCCGATGCGTTTTTTATCAATTGAAGTTCGTTTTTCAGCCAGTTGACAGTATCGCCGGTACAGTGTATATTTCCTTCAAAAACATAATCGATTTTTTTGTTGAACCCGAAACCGATAGAAGTAACCAGTCCTTCCGGTGGTGGCAATGGTTTGTCCCCGATGTTCATCATCACCGAAGAGCCTGTGCCATAAGTAGCTTTTCCAACTCCCGGTGAAAAACAGTTCTGACCAAAAAAAGCGCCGTGAGAATCGCCAATCAAACCGGAAATTGGTATGGGTTCATCAAAAACAACCTCCGGATCAGAATAACCAAAAATTTCGTTACTGTATTTGAGTTCAGGAAACATTGAACTTTCCAAATCGAACAATTCAATTAATTCGGTATCCCATTCCAACGAATTTATATTGAAAAGCATAGTACGGCAGGCATTTGAAAAATCGGTGGCATGGACTTTTCCGGCAGTTAGTTTGTAAAGCAACCAACTGTCGATGGTGCCCAGCATCAAATCACCTTTCTCGGCTTTTTCTTTTAATCCTGAAATATTATTCATGAACCAGCGCAATTTGCTGGCTGAAAAATAGGGATCGATAACCAGCCCGGTTTTTTCTTTTACAGTTTTGCCAAACCCTTTTTCTTTTAATGAATTGCAATATTCTGTTCCCCGCTGGCACTGCCAAACTGCCGCGTTGGCAACAGGTTTTCCGGTGGTTTTATCCCAGATAAGCGATGTTTCGCGCTGGTTGGTAATGGCAATAGCGGCGATTTCAACAACCTGAATTTTTGCTTCGGTAACCACTTGTTTCATTCCGGCAATGGTGTTGTTGAAAATCTCAGTTGCATCGTGTTCCACATAAGCCGGCTGCGGATAAAACTGTTGGTGCGGAAGGCTCACCCGGTGCACTAATTCAGCTTTTTTATTGAAAAGCATCACCTTTGTGGCCGATGTGCTTTGGTCGATGGCAAGAATGTATTTTTTGTCCGGTTTCATGGTTTAACGTTGATGATAATCCGTTTGTACTTTTTTAATGCCGGTTCCCCGGAGTCTTTCACCTCAAGAATCAGGTGAAGTGTTCCGTTTTCTTTGGTGTCAGGAATTTGAAAACTAACTTTGCTTTTTGATGAATCTTTAATTTCGGGAATGTTTTTCAAACTTGACGGTTCTTTGTAGAAATACCAGTTAAATGTAAGTTCATCGCCATCGGGGTCTGTACTTTTCGATGCATCGATGGTAATCGTTTTCCCCGGCTTGGCTGTGAAATCATCTTTGCGGTTGATTTTAACTTCGGGATAGTGATTTGCCTTTTCAAATGGGTTTTCGCACCAGTCCATTCGTGCAGCAAAATCATTTTGAATGTCCAGAAGCCAGCGCCACTGCGGTTTTTTCCAGTCTCCATCATCCGAAGCATCAAAATAATGATATCCGTTTTTGGTTTCGAAACGTCCGCCCCAACCGCCGTAAGCAGGATTCTCCTGTGCCCTTAATCCATTGTTGATGAGGTGAAAAAATGCAGGTGAATCGCCCTCGCTGAAATATTTCTGGGCATACAGTTTTCCGTAATTTCCATGATTTTCCTTTACATTTTTGGTAGTCCACTCGTCGCTAAAAATGTAATGATTGGAGTAGGGATGGCCTTCGTGCTGATAATTCAATGCAACAAACTGATGGGAGCGGATGTAATTGACATTCGGAAAATTCTCCCTGATCCACTCCGAAGTTTTATCCTGATCGGCAATGGCAAAAATCCACAACTTTTTAAATGCCCTTGCAATTTCTTCTTCAGTATAATCGCGTTTTAGAATAGAAAGTGCCTGCGCAATTGTATTGGTTCCTCCCCAGGCCTGTACCCAAACCGGCTGAGGATTTTTATCGAGTAAAATACTGATGATGTGTTTCGCACCATCGGTTTCAAGCGGGCCGGAATAATCGAGGTATTTTTCATCCATATTTCCGGCATAAATTACTTTTTTAAGTTCTTCAACAGTTGGATATCCGGGCAAATGTTTCAACAGGTTTGGCCTTATTTTACCGTATTCATCAATCATTTCCTGCATCCAAACCACGCCGTGCCCATGTTTTTGCCACATCGAATTTCCATAAATCAGTCCTTCAATTTTGAATTCGTTGGAATACAGAAGAAACCGCATAAATGATGTTTTGTCATCAATTTCGCCGTCGGAAGTAACGATGATCCGTGGTTTTGCAGTTTCCTTTTCTTTTTTGTAGGAACCTTCGCAAAAAAATGAACTCAGTAAAAATGAAACAGATATTACCGAGATAAAAAGCAATTTAATCATAACAATATTATTAAGGAATTACATTAACAATCACACGCTGGTAGCGGGTTAGCGCCGGTTCTCCATCATCGGTAACCGATACCACAAAATGCAGTGTTTCAGGTTTTGAAACTTTAGGTGCGGGAACCGTTATTTTCGGGTTATTTTTATTTTCGATTTTTATTTGGGATGGAAATGTGCCTGCTTCGCGATAGTAAATCCAATCGTATGATAATTTGTTATTATCCGGGTCGGATGAAGCAGAAGCATCCAGTACAATAGGCTGGCCGGATTTAACTTCAATATTATTTGTATGGTTCAACGCGGCAACGGGCGGGTGGTTTGCTTTTTCGAAACTTGCGGTGCACCAGTCCATGCGGGCGGCAAAATCGTTTTGGTAATGGTCGCGCCAGCGCCAGATGGTTGCCTGCCGGTTAATATAAATAGTGCCGTCAACTTCAACCCAATCGTCGGTGTCGGTCCATATTTTGCGTTGTTCAGGTTCGTGAAAAAAGATGCGGGTATGAGGCTGATAAAATTCATAGCGTCCGCCCCACGAACCCCAGTTGGGATTTTCCGATGAACCAAGTCCGTTGTTGATGAGATACATGAATGATGGTGAATCGCCTTCCATAATGTAAGGAATATCAGGGTATTGTTCGCCAAGCGGGCCATGGTTTTGCTGAATATTTTTGTCCACCCATTCATTGTCGATGCTGTATTTGTCTGCGCCACTGGGAAAATGGTAGTGGCGTTCGCCTGAAATGCCAATCCAGGTAGCATAAAAATAGCTGTGTGCATCGTTTTCGTGGTAACCCGGGCTGACGATATAAAACAAATCCTGAAAGGTGTTTCGAATCCACGGGCCTGAATTATCCTGATCGGAAATGGTGTAAACCCTGATTTTGCTTGTGAATTTTTTTACTTCTTCTGCCGAACGGGTTTTTTTAACTTTCCATAAAGATTGAGCCAGACAGTTGGCTCCTCCCCAAATAGGAATCCAAACCGGGCGCGGATCTGGTTTGTCAACCACTTCGATTATTAAATCGGAACCTTCCGAATCTTTACCTTCACCAACTGCGGCCATTCCAAAATCGGGGTATCCTTTTTTGATTTTTTCTTTCAGAAAAGAGTGTGTCGGATAACCTTTTTCATGTTTTTCAAGGTTGTCGCGTACTTTTCCGTAGGCATCCACAATTTCGTGAATGCGCCATTCGGCGGTTTTGGTACGTTGCCAGCACGACGTGGTTGCAACAATTCCTTCCACATCGAACTGGTTGGAATAGAGCAGAAACCGCACCATCGACATGGCATCGTCCGGCTCGTTTTCAATGTCAGTCAAAATCAGAATTCTGGTTTTTACGGGATATGATTTTTGTTCAGTCCCGAAAACATTCAGCGAAATAAGGATAACAAGAGTGAAGATTAGTGTTGATAGTTTGTTCATTGCAGTTCAGTTTATATTATACTTTCGTTTGTTTTCGTTTTATTCCCCGGCAATAATAAATTCGATTTCGTGATCGCGTAAAATTTGAGCATCGGTTTGGTTGATTGAAGCATCGGTGATGATGTAATCGATGAGAGAAAGAGCACCGAGACTGGCAAACGCATTTTTGCCAATTTTGGAGGAGTCGGCAACGAGATATACTTTTTCTGCAACATCGATCATCGCTTTTTTTACCACAATATCGCTCAAACTTGGGTAGGTCAATCCGGAGCGAAGTGAAATCCCGGCAGTGGCAAGAAACAGTTTATCAACATGAATTCCTTCGAAAAACGCGGCTGCTTTTTGTCCGGTAAGCGAAAGGGTAGGCGGTTTAAATTCGCCGCCTGTTACAATTACTTCAATGCCTGGTTCGGCGCCCAGTAAAAGTGCGATGTTCAGCGCATTGGTAATGACAGTCAGGTTTTTTCTCCCGGCCAGGTTTTTTGCAATTTCGGTGGTTGTGGAACCCGAATCAAGAATGATTGTATCGCCGCTTTCCACCAATTCAGCAGCCTTTTTACCAATGAGTTGTTTGCGGTCCATGTTATCCTGGTTCATCAGGGCAAAGTTTCGTACATGGTCTTCCACGCTTTTCAGGAATGCGCCGCCATGTTCGCGGTGAATGAAACCATCTTTCTCGAGTTTTTCAAGGTCTTGTCTGACGGTTACTTCCGATACTTTAAAGATTCTAGCCAGTTCAATAACTTTGGCAGAACCGTCCTCTTTTAACAGTTCCAGAATTTTTTCCCTTCTTTGGTTAGGTAGCATATTTGCTTTGTTTTGTTTCGAAAACAAATAAAACGAAAATATTCGAAAGTAAAAAGAATATTTTTTGATTTGTCGCGAAATTGTATATTTACCATTCGATTAAAACTAAAAATGAATAAGATGCGCACACTTTCTCAAATTATGTTGACCGTGATTTTGCTTTTTGGGATTATTTCATGTAACAAAAACCAACCAGTGAAACCTGACATGGAAAATTATTTTGCCTGGTGCATAGTTCCGTTCGACAACCAAAACCGCACACCCGAGCAGCGGATAGAAATGTTGAAAAATCTGGGTTTTGTTTCGTATGCCTACGACTGGCGCGAAAAACATTTGCCTGAAATGGCGAAAGAGATAAAACTTGCCACGGAAAGCGGAATTAAAATGAATGCCGTTTGGATGTGGATTGACAAATCGGATTCAGTTGGAGTACTTTCTGCAAACAACCAAAAAGTTTTGCAAGCGATCGAAGAAACCGGGTTAGAAACCCAGATTTGGATGAGTTTCCCCGAGGATTATTTTGACGAAATGGGCGATGATGAGCGATTGGACAAAGCCAGTGAAATGATTTCGTTTTTGAGTGATGAAGCAGAAAGATTGGGTTGTAAAATCGGGTTGTACAATCATGGCGGCTGGTTTGGTAATCCCGATAACCTGGTGAAAATCATTGAAGCATTGCCTGAAAAGGAAATCGGAATCATTTTTAATTTTCACCATGCACACGATTTATTGGTTAATTATGAAGAAATGGTGAAAAACATGATGCCTTATTTATGGGCGGTGAACCTGAATGGTATGAACCCGGGCGGGCCAAAAATATTACCCATCGGCAGTGGTGAAAAAGAGGCAGAAATGATAGCTGTTTTGAAGAAAAATGGATTCACCGGGCCATTTGGAATTTTGGGACATGTTGAAGATGCTGATGTGGAAAAGGTTTTACAGGGTAATTTGGAAGGGTTGAAAAAGGTGCTGAATTCTAAAAAAGCTGAAAAATAGTTAACCACTGAAACCCGAAGAAGAAGAGTTCAATTTATGTTTTGATTATGAACCACCCCGGCCTGAGAATAAAATTGTGTAAAAGTAATTGATTGCGGCTCAGGCCACCCCGCCTTACAGGAAGAAGGCGGGGAAATTTCGTAGTCCAGTTTTGTTTGTGTTTCAAATTTTAGAATAGCATAATTGAGATGATTATTTATAACCACCCCGGCCTGAGAATAAAATTGTAGAAAAGTAAATGATTGCGGCTCAGGCCACCCCGCCCTGCCCGTCCGGTCAGGCGGGCTTACAGGAAGAAGGCGGGGAAATTTCGTAGTCCAGTTTTATTTGGGTTTCAAAATTTCGTTTAGTATAATTGAGATGATTATTTATGAACCACCCCGGCCTGAGAACGCATTTGTGAAATTTCTTTGAACCAGTTTCATGACGCATCACACCCTGAAAGAAGCTGTACCATGGAAAATGTTCTAAAAGCCAAATCTGTATCACATATCAAATACCATTATGATTCAGAAAAAAGTGTTACAATACAATTTGACGAATTATTTATTGCCCCGCAAATTCAACGAAATTGTAATTGTCCGATTGGTATGCCATTTTCGGTAATAACCTTTTAAAAAGTAGAAACGTAGTTATAATAAACAGTTTATCAAACAAAGAATTCGAAAAATGACTGCACATTTTAAAAGGGGTGGATTCCGAAAAACCACAAGAGTAGGATAAATTTTAAATTTAATATCATGAAAACAATAGCATTTTTATTGGAAGATCAGGATAGTTCATGGGAACTAATTCGTTACGCCACATTATTGGCAAAAGATTTAAAAGCAAATGTTCAGGTAATGTTCATTCAATCTCCACCTGTGATTTATGGCGAACATGACTTTTTAGGGACGGCTGCTGTATCGGTTCACCAAAATATTCCGGATTACGATGATACGGTAAAAGTTAAAGCTGAGAAAATTATCGGTGAACTGAAAAATGAAATTTCTGCGGAAACAAGTATAACATTTAAACTTGAAGAAGGCACTGCAAGCCTGGTACTTTCACAAAAAGTTGAAAGCGGAGAAATTGATATGGTTATGCTTCATGGCCAAACCGGTGAGTCTGCATGGACACAAACTTTATCAAATATGGATATTGTCCGAAATGTTCAATGCCCGATTTGGATAATTGCTCCTGATTTAAAATACCAACCGTTGAAGAAAATCATTTATGTAACCGATTATCAGAAAGAAGATATCACAACACTAAAAAGGTTACTGTCCCTGACCAGGCCTTTTGTACCGGAAATAATTGCATTGCATGTTTCCGATAATTTTGGTTTTGAGGAAAAAGTAACAAGGGCCGGGTTTAATGAAATGATAAAAATGGAAACTGGTTCAGTTGCAATTTCATTAAAAAACATAGTCGATGTGAAAAACCAGGATATTACTGAAATTCTGAATAAAGAAGCAGCGGAAATAAATGCCGATTTGATTGTAGTGTTGCAGGAAAATAAAAATTTTCTCGAAAGGATTTTTGAAGGTAGTTTCACAAAGGAATTAATTAATCAAACTCAAATACCCGTGCTTGTTTTTCATGAAAAGTAAAGTTTTATCTGAGAAGGCTAAACAAAAACAGAGTTTCATCCAGGTAATGGTAACGCGGGTTTCCATGGAGTGGTAAGTGAGGCGGGTCTGGTTTTCAATGTCATGGTATCCTATTTCTTAATGGCGCTTGTTTCGAAAAGCTTCATTAAAGTGGTGATTGCTCCAACAATTCCAACAAAAATGCCAAATGATTTTTCGATGGTAAAACCCTGCGATATAAAAATAAAAGCAGCCAGCGGAATCAGAATCAGTAGAATCAGGTACTTGGCATTTCGCCAGTTTCCTGTCAATCCAAGTTTTGATTCAATTTTTTTAATCTCCGACTTTGAAATGTGTTGATAAATGTATTCTCTGAAATCACGGTTAAATATAATTGGTAAAGGATTCATCAGAATTAGTTTTTTATCGGTGAGTTGACCAATGATTTTAAGATTATTCCGGTTCATTAATCCGTCATCGGCCAGGTCGTACAATACAATTTTTTCATAAATGGTTAAATTTTTCCAGATATTCGAATGTCGCCATTCACGATTGATATTTTGGCGGTATTGATTAATTTGTTCTTCAGACAGCTTGATTTTCGGTTCTTCAGATTCAATTTGTGATAAATATCCGTTATACCTGATGTAGTTTTGAAATATATTTTTCCATCTTTTTCTAAGTAAATAAATGTCAGTCAGTTCATTTGCTGTTAATTCGTTTGAAGCAATGAAATCGTCATAAAATTCATCGATTAGTTCAATTTCAAAAGGCAGATCTACAACAATTTTTTTATTACTGTCTCGATTCATTGCAGAAAGGGAGTCGAGCAATAATTTATGGTTTTCGATTTCGGGAAAACATTCCCTTAATCCGCTAATCCAGATTATTTTACCTGAAGTTTTCAAATACGATTCGCAATTAAATCCGGGATTGCAAATCTGAACTGCATGGATAGATTCAATTATTTTTTGATCATTCTTTTTATTTTGCAAAGATTTAATTGTTTCTGTCAGAAAAATATCTCCGTTAAAAGAATTGAGTACAATACGCTGGTTAGCCGAATTTGTAAATACATCGAACCAATTTATATTTATTACACTTGGCCATTCGTTATTAAGATTTAGAAAAACAGTTGCACCAAATTTTACCAATTGCCAAATACAAAGCGCTGCCAGCAGAAAAACCATTGTCATCAGAAAAAACTGGTCGGAGATGGCATTTGATTTCTTGCCTGCCTTAACCAAAACTGCTCCTTTTTGTCCGCCGCTTGAGTAGTGAAGTGAATCATCTGTTAAAAACCATTCTGTTTTTTGATTTTTACCTGAAAGTAACTCTTTATTGCCATAATCAACTGAAATAGGGTCGGGCAGAGAGGCATATATTCTTTCTGAAGTAGTTAAACGGTTGCCGGACTCTGTGGAATCTGATTCATTTACTTTTACAAAAGGTTTAAAAGAAACCGTCATATTATCAATTCCATTTCCTTGTAAGCGTTTAAACCAAAGTGAATTATAATCATTTTTCGAATCCATCAGCGAAAGATTATCACTTGCTATTTTAAAAAGCTGTTGCTGCTGCCAAAGTTTTTCTTCGAAATGTTTTACCGAGAAATAGGAGTGAACTACTGGTATAACCGAAAATATAGCCAGCCAAAGGAATAAAACGGCCAAATAGGCTGTTTTTACTTTCGGCAAAGCGGGGATTTTGTTTTCACTGATATGAACTTTACGGTTAAAATACCGGAATACAGCAGGAATAATCAATGCTGTGAAAAACAAAATTATTAAAGGAATTAAAATCGTATTGGCTGATTCGGTTTTCCATATACAAACGAAAACCATGATCCCAATAAATGCAAAAATCACGTTCTCAGGAAAGTATTTTCCTTTGAAGTAATCATTTAATGTTATTTCTTTTCGTTTTAAAAAAAGCAGTGAAGCATAAAAAGTAAATCCAATACTAAGAAACTGTAAAAGCAAAACGTTAACAAGGTCGGCCTGTATAATAAAACTTGAAATTCCGGCTGCCGCAATTAATCCCAAAATAACCAACAGTCCCTTGTAAACATTATAATTGGAAGGCATGAAAGCCAGCCACTTTAAAAACCTGAAAACTCTGGGTTCATTATTATTTGATTTAAAGGTAAATCGAAGAAGAAAAATGCTGAGAATGGTTACAAATTGCAATCCGATCATAAAATAGAAAGTAATCAGGAATATGCGGGCATTTTTATTTTCGGTTTGATTTAAATCGAGTAACGTAATGTGGAAGAGAGGAGTATCTTCGATGGGAACAATGCGGGCAAGCCACTTTTTCTCATTGTATTTAATTTGAATTTTATCTTTCAACCTTAATTGAATGGCGTTTAAAATGCCGGGATTCGATTCGCACTCTTCAATAAAATTCTCGTGGAGGTTTTTCGATTGTATTGAATGATATAATACTTTTCCGGTTTTGTCGATTACAACAAATTCAATATCTTTTGGTAAAACCTGTTTATAAAGCGATGGTATTTTTGATGTTATTGCAAGTACGGCTGTATTTTTAAATTTTGAGTTATAAAATGAAATCGCTGTTTCACCTTCGCCGGTGTTGTACGATTTAATAGATTCGATATAGAAATGGGCATTTTTGGAGGTTGGCCATGCCAGATTGGTGTCAATTGCATTCCTGAAATACAGTCTTTCACTGAGATTTACGTCAACAGCATCAGAAAAAGCTGTTCTTGTGTATCCCTTTTTAACCACTCCGGCAGAGTCAATTAAAATGATTTCATTCAAAGGGAACGGACTGTTTAACGATTTATTCTGGAAGAAGGAAATGTCGGAATTAAACACATTAACTACCGAATTCGCCAGAGGCGCTGGTTTCGGGACATTTTTTTGCAAAATTGAATTACCCAGTAATTTTAATGAAGCTATATCCTGACTTACATATGAATACAGGGAATCGGAAATCGTTTCAATCCGGTTTGAAAGTTCTGAACGGTCAACCAATTGGTTTTTTAATAAACCAATGACGATTAAGACAAAAAGGGCACTGCCAAATAGAATGGAAACGGCGCTGCCTGTAACGTCCATGGAGTTTAACCGTTCTTTCGGGCCAATAAAAAAGGTCTTTAAAACAGGCATTCCAACAAATACTAGCAGCAAAATGGCGGCAATCAGAATTACTACCCGGCTATTAAACGTTTGGGTAATACTCTTGAAATTTGTATCGGTAATTAAACCGGCAATATAAAAACGTTTTCCATCAAAATCGATGGGGAGAATCATAATGTGTTTGTCTTTTCCTCTGATATTTAATGTTTTATAAATTCCTCCCTGTGTATTTTTTGTGGTGT
>Ga0351900_1124_pt1 | contig 21250 bp, 16 predicted proteins | sample BONcelHT113001D3_FD_205827 | JGI IMG/M metagenome (GOLD analysis project Ga0351900, IMG submission 205827) | Enriched cells from coal bed in the Powder River Basin, Montana, United States - BONCAT cells T11 rep1 HSBNCT.T11.300.1.D3 ...
GTGTTGCTAGTGGAAGAGGGCTTTTTCCTACAGAATTGAAAAAAATAACAGACAATACCATGGGCCCAGGCAAAGCATTCTGACGTTTAGAAGACGAATGCCAGAACATCAGACCCCCAACATCAATGACTCTCAACAGCCAATATCTTATCGAGGAGACTAGAAGTGCTCGCCTTGAATATCAAAAAAGCTACCCTGATCCCATAATGCTCCGACAAAGAGCAACTTGGTCATGGACTTGGCATCTTTGCTATGAAGATTTTCGGCGAAAACTTCCTTGGCGGCATAATGAATCTCACAACTTCGGAACTGGAAGGGACCACCTTTCGGCTTTCTCTACTGCAACGATAGAAGGTTGCTGTACCGCTGGTTGTCGGGTAAGCTGCCCTTGGATTCTACTGTCATATATACAACAAACAGGAGGACGCACATGAAAGCTCTGGCATTTAATGGTAGTCCCAACAAGGAAGGCAATACCTATCACGCGCTGCGAATCGTTGCCGATGAACTGGAAAAAGAAGGAATCGAGACGAGGATCATCCAGGTGGGGGACAAGGTTATCCGTGGGTGCACAGCGTGCTATGCCTGCATTCACAGCAAAAACGAGCAGTGTGTACTGCCCGGTGACGAGGTGAATGAGTGGATTCAGGAAATGAAGAACGCCGATGGCATCATCCTCGGTTCACCCGTTCATTATGCGGCCATGGCAGGCACGATGAAATCGTTTCTGGACCGGGCGTTTTTTGTGGCCGGTGTGAATGGGAGCATGCTGCGACATAAAGTCGGTGCAGCGGTGGTAGCGGTACGGCGGTCCGGTGGCCTGCCAGCCTTTGACCAATTGAATAATTATCTCTGCTATTCCGAGATGCTGATACCGACGTCAAACTATTGGAACGTGATCCATGGCATGGTGCCCGGTGAAGCGCTCAACGACGAGGAGGGCGTACAGATCATGCGAGTGCTCGGCAAAAACATGGCATGGCTGATGAAACTGGTGGAAAACGGCACAGGCACGATTACCCCGCCGGCGCGAGAGCAGAAATGTTTCACGAATTTTATCCGCTGAAATGAAATCGAGATACGTTGCCGGTCGTGAAGCAGGTCCGAAGACTGCACGTCTTTACTAGCCAAGGCCATATCCCCATAGGATATGGCCTTTTTTACTATGCGAATATCTACCGGGACCCTTGTATATTACAAGGGTAGTAAATATGTTCTTTGAATCAACTGTTTTTGGACATGACAGCACGTTGGCCCTCTGGGAATATAAGCCCGTGGGGGAGCTTGAAGCGTCATGTCCATTCTTCAATATCCCGAACAGTTGCCAGGGACATTTTATGATCCCGCATCCACAAGGCCGGGAGAGGAAGACATGGAACACATAACAATTGGTATTGATGTTAGTAAAGCAACACTTGATGTAGCAGTTTTACCGACAATCCGAGAATTGACGGTCACGAATGATGAACCTGGTTGTCGCGAGCTAATCGTAGTACTGAAGCCCCTAAAACCGCAATTGATAGTTTTAGAAGCGACCGGAGGATTGGAAAATTTGGCCGTTGGTATGCTGGCAGCAGAAGGATTTCCGGTAGTTGTTGTTAATCCTCGACAGGTCAGGGACTTCGCAAAAGCAACCGGCAAACTGGCCAAAACAGATCGAATCGATGCAAAGATAATTGCGCGGTTTGGTGAAGCCGTGAAACCTGAAATCCGGCCATTTAAGGACGAACAAAGCCAGGTATTAACCGCGTTGATTACCCGCAGACGCCAAATTGTGGATATGCTTACCGCTGAAAAAAACCGCCTTGGCATTTCGCATAAGAGCGTCCACAAAGACATCAAAGAGACCATTGCTTGGCTAGAAAAACGGTTGAAAGAAATTGATGATGATCTGACAAAAGCTATAAAAGAAAACCCGGTCTGGAAGGAAAAAGAACAAATCCTCTCTAGTTGCAAGGGAATTGGCCGCGTAATTGCGACAACTCTGCTTTGCTCCCTTCCTGAGCTTGGAAACCTCAACCGTCGAGAGATCAGTGCCCTTGTCGGTGTCTGCCCATTCAATCGAGACAGTGGCAAAATGCGCGGCAAAAGGACTATATTTGGCGGAAGGGCTACTGTAAGGGCTATGCTATACATGGCTATACTCTCCGCAAAAAAATATAATCCAGCCATTAAGAGCTTTTATGATCGCCTGATAAAAGCCGGTAAGCTCCCGAAGGTGGCCATTACCGCATGCATGAGAAAACTTCTGACCATTCTCAATTCTATGCTGAAACATAAAGAAATGTGGAACCCGAACCTGCTACAAATTGCATAATTGTATTGACTATAAACACAGTTGCTCCCCCGTAACCACCTGAAATTAACTCTCGGTTTGCTCCCTATCGACAATGGTAACTAATCTCCCTTAACCGGCATAGCCCACCACCTGGTTTACCAAGGCGCCAATCCCCTCAATTTCTACCTCAACGACCTGCCCGGGACGCAGATAAACAGGCGGTTTCCGCATGAAACCAACCCCGCTTGGGGTGCCGGTCAGGATCAGCGTGCCGGGGAGAAGGGTAAAAGAGTGGGAAAGGTGCGAAACAATCCGTCGCACCGGGAAAATCATGTCGCCGGTATTGGAAGCCTGCATCACCTTCCCATCCAGACGGCAGGTAATGGCAAGGTTGTCCGCGTCCAGGTCGGTGACGATGGCGGGGCCGACCGGGCAGAAGGTGTCATGGCTCTTCGCCCGCGCCCACTGGCCGTCGGTGAACTGGACAGCACGATTTGACACGTCGTTTGCAACTGTGTAGCCGAGAATTACTTCGTCAGCATGGTCTTCCCGAATATTCTTTGCGACCTTGCCGATCACGATGGCCAATTCGGCCTCGTAGTCGATTTTATCGGGGTATCGAGCGGGCAGGACGATAGGGTCTCCCGGACCACACAACGAGGTTGTCGCCTTGATGAAGACCAAGGGCTCAGCCGGTAGCGGATGGCCAGTCTCCACGGCGTGCTCCCGGTAATTGAGCCCGAGACAGATGATGTTCGGTGGGTCTACCGGCGGCAACAGCCTCACGTCGCCATGGTCGAGGACGGTAGATTGGCGGGTCAGTCGGGTAAAGGGGGTGCCGTCGCAAGGCCGCACCCCGCCGTCTTCAACGATTCCGTAGCGGGCGTTTCCTTCATGCAGGTATCTGATAATCCTCATCGGTACTACTCCTTTAAAAGTTGATGCCTTCGCAAAAAGTCATTCCCCCGCCCTTGACCCGCAAGTGGAGAGGAAACTGTTTGGAGAATTTGCGACGCCATCAAAGTTGGGATTCCGGCAACTGTTCATGAAACCCGAAAACCGGTATCTCGCAGAGCCCACTCCTTCGCGCTGTATCGCTTCGGCGTGCAGGCACAGAGTACGCGGAGAACTGCAAAAACCGGAAAGATCAGATGTTCTCTGAGTCCTCCTTTGGGCTCTCTAGCGAAAGAAGTGAGCGGGCGAGAGACCGAATTTCCTGGGTGAGGATTCGCACCCGGCCACCGGGCAGGTCCTCCAACAGCCAGATGTGGTAAACATCAAGCATCGTCCCGATTTATTAGTAGAAGACATAGTGGGGCGGTTTTTGCCTTTGAATACAGCCACTGAAATTTTAGCATGTTGGACAGAAATAATTTTGTCACAATGCAAAAACCGGCTGGCATATTTCTCCGCCAGTTTTTTTTAGCAGCATCATTTACATTGTCCGGACGCACCTGGTTCTGATATTCTGTAAAACCGTGGCAGAAATGTCCCTGCCAACGAAAACAAAGATGGGTACAGTCCCCTTTGGATAAGGAAGACTAGCGCTTTATGGAAGCTGTAACCGAAAATCATCAACGGGAAAAGTCAGGGCTGCCCGTATTTCCGCACTTTCCAATTCTGTTCTCGTCAGCATAAAACTGACTGTTGGCACAAGGTATCGAAACAATAAAACGTTCCGGCCTAAACCTGAGCACCGAATAGTGACTGCACACAAGGTACCCAGTTTCTGCACAACTCGCTGCAGAGCGGCATCAATAGACGAAATCGAAAGGAGTAGTTATGAAAAGATCGGCAATCCTCATTATCATCTTCCTGTGTCTTTTGCCCCTTGGCTGTAAGAAAAAGGAAGGCCCTGCCGAGCGCCTTGGGAAAGAAATTGACAAATCCGTTGAAGATGTCGGATCCAAATTTAAAGATGCGGTATCTGAAACGGGAGAAAAACTGGGCAAGGCAACAGACGATCTCAAGAAATCCGTTGACTCTTTTGGCAGCAGAATCAAGAAAGATACCAGCAGCTCAGGTCGTGAAATGGACGATTCCGATAAGCGGGAGACCGATAAGGACGATCACTAGGGGCTGTCGGGCTTAGGAAATCGAAGCGAAAATTTGGCTGGGCGAGGACAGATTTTGTCGATTTTGCAGGGCAATAGTTGTTTATTGCCCAAAAAAGCGGCGAAAAATGGACCGTCCAGACGGATTTGCAGCTGATTTGCCCTAAGTCCGCAGGCTCCTAGCCCCCGGCAGCTACTATTTACTTTTCGGGAAGTATATTGTTTCGGCTATGGAAGGCGAGGGAGGTCCTGCAGCAGGGAGACATAGCGTTCCTCTTGAAAAGTTCTCCCTTCAGAAACAACGGAACGCATTTCAACAACCATAGCCGATCCGATAAGATGTTTGGCATCTTCCTCGCTGAAGCCTTGCGCCACCAATCGATCAAGGGTCTCCTTCGTTTGCACGGGACGGCAGGACTCCAGCTGCTTTTCCACCACATCCAGAATCAATTTGTTTACTCGCGGCTTCTTATCACTCATTGCAGGTATTCCTTTCTGATATCTTCTCGGACCGGACGAACCGAAGCCGGGAGCCTGTCGGCTGGGAAACGAAAAACTCCAGGCATTTTTACCCATGATGGTAAAAATCCTGGAGTTTGTCAATTGTTCGAAGCTGCTTTTCTAATCGAGGTGCGGCAGGTTATCGATGATCTGGTTGGTAACATGCTGTTTAAGCGAATGGAATGCGCTATCAGGAGCAATAAATCCAACAACAAAATATTCGGAACTTTCAGATGGTGTAATAAACGCAACAACCCTGCGTTTATCGAAGTCAAGGTCGACCCAGAGAAGTTTGCCGGCGTCAGGCGCAACTCTTTCCAGTTGCTCCACGGAGCAGACAAGTTCCGCACCGGTCCCTTCGAAGCCTTGGCTGGGCACCCGGCCCCTGCTTGCAATGATGAACCCTTGGGAATCAACAACAAAAGCTGCTTCAGCGCGTATTGTACTCATACACCAGGCAATGCAACTCTCCCAGGTGGTGAAATTCTGCGGCTGATTATTTTCGGCTGTAACGGCAACAGTCTTCAGGTCCGCACCAGGTTGAACTGCTATTCGTGAAGCCTTTTGGGCTGAAAACTCCATCGAAAGACGCAGATATTCCGGCGGGGAGTCTGCAAGAGGCTTTGGTCGGGCCGAAGTTCCTGTCGACGGAGCAAGGGTAGCAAGGATCTGTTGCGCATCTTTCAGATCATATGAGTTGGCGCTGCGGTCTTTCATCAACCTCTCCTATCACACCACCCAACCCTTGGATGATGTCTTTGATCTCCGTGGCCAGCAACTCGAACCTGATCGCCTCCGGTGGATATTTACCCGAAAGGAACGCTACAGGCACCCCCTTTTCACTCGCAACATGGAAGATATCTGCCCGAGGGATGTAGGTTTCTAACACACCATCCAATGACGCCCAGACGGTATTCATAATATTGAACGATACGTCTTTGTTCAACTGTACCATGGTGGCTAGAATTCCAAGCAGGTTCAGATCGGAGTTCTCGTGCTCCTTGATGTGTTGAAGAACCCTCAAGGTCTGTGAAATTGCCCGCACAGCCAGCGGCTCCGCCTGCAAGGGGATGAGGGCATAGCTACTGACTGACAGAGCAGCCCGGGTAATCTGCCCCAAACCGGAAGGAGTATCAATGATGACATAGCGATACTTCTCCTTCACTGCGGAAACAATCTCGCTCAGTGCAGCAGAGGAAGCAAGCAGCTCTTCATAAATCGCCACGTCCAGAGGGTCCAAGCGTCCCCGCGGCAAAATGGACAAGGCAGGAAGTTTCGTCTGGATGATCGTATCATCGAGAGTAGCCTTCTTCATCATGCATTCCGCGAGGCCCATCCACTCGGTATCGCTTTGCGCTAAAGAGAAGCCGATTGCACCGAGCGGATCCGCGTCAATCAGCAGGACACGGTCGCCTCCTTCGGCAAGTGCAACAGCTAAGTTGAGGGCAACCGTGGTTTTTCCGGTACCGCCTTTTGAACTAACGATGGAAACAATATTCGCCATTTCGTCTCCCCAATCGGGTTTACTGCATTTCCGTCAGCTTACGAACGTCTGGAATCAGTTCAGACATTTTATGTCTGACAACTCCCAGTTTTGCCTTCTCATCGCAGACTACCGCGAGAAAATAGTTGTTTCTTGTATCGACCATATGCACAAACAGGGAACCTTCCTCGCTCTGGACAAAGCCGAACAGAACCTTCCCTATTTTCAACTCATTGGAGCTAAGAGTGGAGGCTCCCAGCCATACCAGGATTGAGGGGAGCAGTTGTGTTGTATCCACTGACACACCATCTGCCACATGGTAGGCAAGCTGATCCCCCCCTGTGCTCGAAACCACGGAGTAGAGGTAGCCGGGCAGCGCGGCAAGGTCCTGTAGAATGACTCTGTCCACCGGCAGCGACTCCTCGTTTTCATTCAAGGTGTCAGCATCCTTCGGATCGTGTGACAAAACCTCTGAGAGAGCCTCTTCCTGTAGTGCCGGATACACCTCGCTCAGCAAAAATATCAGACTGGTATCGACTACCATCTCCCCGCCCCGGGCCTGCAGGATTATCTCCGAATCAGCCATCATGGACGATATGGCAGCGCTCACATGAGCCTTCAGGCAATCACGTAACAGTGCGTGAGAAATCAGGCCGGTCTCCTCCAGGAGGGCACCGAGTTTCTTTGACTTCCCCAGTGAGCGGTATTTCAGCACAACCTCGTCGAGCCGGTCTTTTGGAACCATGCCGATACGCTCAAGAAATGAAGCGAAGTTTTCCGTCTGGGTATTGCTGACTGCCCAGGCAACATGACCATCCCGAAGGACGACTACGCCAACCTGTTGCGAATCCTTCATGGCGTTTAGTATGCCGCTCCATTTGATTTCAACGGCGTTTCTCAGAGCCACCGGAAAGGAGTGTCCATCAATTATTTCAGCTACATGATCTCCCACTGCCAACTCCATAGAAACCGACACAAGTGCCTGCTAAAGGGATTTCCGGGACTTCCGTTATTTCTTCGTTACGACAAACTCTCCATACGGATCGCCCACTTCTATTCCTTTTGTTTGCACGCACACATACGTGTCCATTCCGTCTGGGTAGGGATCGGCATACGCAAGGTCAAAAAATGCCTGGCTCAGACCTCGGAGCATGAATCCGCTCAGGCCTTTAGTACCGCTGTCTGCATCGTAATAATCAAAAGCGCGAATTATCATTTTCTCGCCCTCTTTCAACTGCACGATTCCCGATTTTGCCCAACCCCACGCGGTAAAAGCCGCATATGCGCCCCGCAGGATATCTTTTTCTCCTTCAGTAACCATTGGCAGAACCACGTCACTGAAAATTTCCGACGTGATGATGCCGCAGCCGGTATGGTATCCACATTCATACGCTGCTCTCACCAGGCCGGCTTCTATCTCGGTCTTTTTTTCCGGAGGAGCCGCAAGCATGAGTCTCTCGGTAAAAGTATTCAAAAGGGATATGGGAAGAAGGTTAACCAATACCTCGTATTCAGGAATCAAACCGTTCTCATCAGCCTGGACGGTAATCTTGGCAAGTGACTTTACAACGGTATCACGCATTACGGTCATGAAAAAACTCCTCTTCTCTCAGGATGCCTTAACAATAAACTTTCCTTCTGAATCCCCCGCCGCAATACTGGCAACTTCAGTAACCTCGTAACTTTTCGAGGGTTTTTTGAACGCCGCTGCAAACATGGCCGCAATATAGCCACAGGAAAAATGGTTGATCGGTTTACTGTGCACGCCCCACTTTTTCACCCAGCCCTCATCCACATGGGACCGGACCAGCCGAACCTCTCCACCGTTTTCATCCCCGGTGATTACCATTTTTCCCAAGCCGAAAGCAGAATAATACTCCCGTCCGACATTGCACCTGTCCTGGGCAGAAGTAAGACCGTTTTTATCAATATAGTCCTCAAAGACAGTCCGCATAGTGTCTTCCACTGAATCGCGGAGAATCTTCGCGGCACCGATGTCAGCCTGATCCTCCACCAGTTTCGTAATCAAGGCGAGATAATGGTGGGAATGCATAACGACTGGTTGACCATTCAGAAAGTTACGATGCGTTACATTATCGTGACTGTAGTCTAATCTCAACGACATTGAACACTCCTCCTAGAATGATTGCCCAAGCTCTTCAAAGAGCTTCTTGGTTTTATGCCTGATAATTCCCAGTTTAGAAGCATCCGGAGTAATGATCGCCGCAACAGCGTCTCCAACCGGCCTGCACATGATTACCGCTCTTCCATACTCTATGAACATGTCCTGGAACTTGTTGACATTCAGCTCACTTCCCATTTCCTCGATTCCGTTGATCGAGTGAGCAAGGGATGCGCCTAATTCGTCAATATTCACCCGGGCACTGCTCCCGGCGGATTCGATAACGAAACCGTCTCGTCCAACAACGACGACAGCATCCACCCCCGGAATCTCCAGCAAATCATTCATGACCTCTGTGGAACCCCTTTCGGTCTGTTGCATTTCAAAGCTCCTTTCTTCTGAACCGGTCTTTACGGTAGCAGCATTATCTCTGGCCTGTTTATCCAACAGTACAACCGCTTCCATAATTGCGTGTTGCACTGATAATCCGATATTTGTCTTTTGTGCAGCCACCCCGGGAACAAAATGAAAGGTGCCCTGATCCCAGGAAAGCAAGTCGGCAAGTCCTTCCAACCCGGTCAAACTCTTCGACACCGCAGAAACAAGCTCACCGCCCACAAAATGGATCTGGCCTTTCTCTGCACCCGGATGGCTCACCAGACTGATCATTCCACTTTTTGCGCTTGATGAAAGGAATTGCAGTAAATCCGTTATATTAGTTAGCGCAAGATTACCTTTAAGGCCACTATCCTTCGTAAGCAAATCGATGCTTTCTTCAATTTGAACAGGCATTACAGTACCCTCAAAAGGAACGAACGGAAATACTTACAGCAACAAAGACTCCACTCCATAAAAACGGAAGCACCTGGACGTGCCGGATGGAAACTATTTAAACACGAGCATCGTTGCAGTCTGATTGATATGCCCGATGTACTCTTCACCGTAGGAACTGAAACCGATTGTTGGAATATCCGAGAACAGCTCTCCGTATACCTGATCAAGACCACTTTGGCGAAGCTCCAGCGTCCTGAGGATGCAGTTAAAATTGATCAGTCCGGATATATTCCCGAGTTCCGATTTTGCCTGTTCGATTGCAGCCCGGGTATCTCCGATTACATCGGTACCTTCCAGGAGAGACAGTTCCATGCCCTCCATGACACTGCAATAAAACAGCATGCTGCTTCCCTTGATCTGCTGAGGACTGCGGACATACGGCTCATCCTCGATGAACAGACCCACGGGGTTATGCATAAAATGCTTGGGGGCCTCTTCGATGGTCGTTCCGAGAGCTTCAGCATAGGCGACTGCGGCAGGCTTACCATTGAATTCGATAACCTCTCGCTGCTCTTCATTTGCCTTCGTGACTTCCAGAGTTTTTCCAAGGTCACGGAAGCTCTGTGTCTTGATGAAGCTGAACTCGACACCTGGCTTGATCATTGCCAAAACAGCCGCATTAGTAAAGTTCTTACCATTTGCATATACATTCGTTGAGGTAAACTTCAGATCATCTCCAGCCGATCCGCCGATGATTGTCACATTGGTAAGATCGCCAATGGTCTCCATCAGGCCTTCCTCTGCCCCGCTCAATCCATCAACAAGAATTATCCCCACATACGTGCCCGGGTCCATCTCAGCCGCAGGCTCCTTGAAGTAGGCTTCAAAGGATGCAAAGGCTTTTTTCACGGAATCCTCATCCTTGAGGTTTTCTATAACTTCAATTTTGGCGTCTTTAACCGCCTGGCCGTTAAATGCCATGGCCACAATGGAATTTTCCAGCATTTTTCCGGAGACAATCTCTCCTGCCGTTGAACAGCCAAAAACCTGAGCCATGGGAAAGGCATTCTGCATCAGACTGCTGACAGTTTCCGGCGCATATTTCGTTGAGGCGAAGAAAAGAACCATTTCAGTGTCGAACATCTCGAACTGCCCGGCAATTTCATTGACACTCTGTTCAGGGGTTTCTTTTACAGAAAAAGCGGTTTTTATATTCATTCTTACCCTCCTACCGATAGGCATATTCTTGGTCTATTTGAGGTCTGCGATCATCTTCTCGAGCTTGCCAAGTACAACAGGATCGTCATCAGACTGAAGAGTATACTTGTTCGGATTGATACCCTTGAGGATCAGTTTCGTCTTGATGACACGTTCAAGCATCGGATTGTCCTTTGCTCTCTGGGTAATGATGGAGTCTATCATTTGCCTGATTTTTCCTGCCATTCAAACACCTCCTCATAAATTGTTGCACAACATCCAAATAACCGGGGAGACAGGAGACCGCAACTTTTCAGCAAGACAAAAACCACCCCTGTACCCCATCAGATAGCTTGGCGTCACCAACACACTGGAAGAATATACTAAAAATTTTATGACATAATACCATTTTTAATTAGTAGCAGCCTAATTTTTATACAAGCAATTCTCATAACCTGTCAACTTTTTTGTGACGTATACACATTAAAAAATTCACTCCAACCAAGGAATCTTCGACAACCTTCTTGCCATGAACACGATTCAGACAGATCATTTGACCACAGGAGTCTGCTAAAAAAAACAGCTTCTCAACTTATTTCCCGAAATAGACAGGAAATCCGTGTGATTTTTACCGGACACATTCCTCATCAGCAACCCGGGCAATTCGGCAGTCGTGTAATTATTTGTTTTCTTACCTCACCGGATATGGTACATTTTTACCGTTAACACTTCCGGCCGTACTGATGTACGGGGCGAACGGAAGGCATACTTGGTCATGCCGCAAAAACCCTTCTATCGCAAAATTCCCAGAACATCCTCACATTCAGACAGGTGTCAACCTCCCCTCTACGGCGCCTCTCGGCGGAATACTACCCAAGGGCACTGACGTTTGGTGACCATGTCGGATACTACAATGAAAAAATTCGTTTCCAAGGCATTAGAAGTCAATCTCGCAGTAACTCAGAGCACACTGGAAATTCCGCCCGAGCACCAATGGCTGGTGTCCCTCTCCCGCAGCCATTTCGGAATCCACAAACGGGCGGAAGAGCTGATGAGCGAATACCATCACCCCTACTCCAACCCGGAACTGGTGGTGGACCTCCTGCGCAGGATTGCCCTGGATGACCTCTGGTTTTACCTTTCGCTGCCAGAGCAGGCAAAGCCGTTAAAAATGCTGCTGGAAATCTTCCGGGCACTGTTGCAGCGGCCCCTCCCTGATCAGCAGCAGGAAAGGGCTTTTCATTCTCTTCTGGAATTTGCCGACCTGCTTCACCACCAGAAAAAAGCGCCACGCCAGATCATGGATGAAGTCATGGAGCTGCTCCATGATACGCTCCCCATCAATCGCTATGTCATGGTGCGTTCTTCCGGAATCCTGAAAGAAAGAATGAAACATGTGGCCGAAGACCCCGAATATAGCGAAATCGCACTCGGCATGCTTCGTCTGGCCCTTCAGGAAAATATCGTCTTCTGGGAAAAAAGTACCTCCATCGAATCCTGGCTGGTCAACAAGAAATCCCTGTTCCAATCCGACATGTCCTCTCGGATACACCATATCGGGAAACCTTTTTTTGCCGAGTTGCAAAACCAGCTCGCCAAGGCCTCTAGCTGGGAGGAGCTGCAGCTGGTGGATGACTTCACCGGTATTGCCAACCGCTTCCGCAGCTGTATGGACGAAGAGGAACCCGCTCTCGACCGAATCTACTATCTGTTTTATCTCCTGAGCCTTCCCGGGATGACCCACCTGAAGGATCACCTTCTCTGGGATCTCAACCGGATGCTCCGCATCATAAAGAGCGCCTGCAGCGAGAAAGAACTGCTCTCTTTTCTCGACAGGATATTCCATCTCTTTGACTCCCAGAAAAGCGGTCATTTGGGAACGCTCCTGGACTGTATTCTGACTCTCGGCAAAGAAGTGATCGAACTGGGAAACCCGGTTATCATCAACACCTTCATTGACCGTCTGATTGCCTTCGGTTTCGTGCCGGGAAATGTCTTCGGCATCAACCAGGACTGGCAGGTCTGCATCGATAAAAACCACATCAAGAATATCAGGGTCTGGATGGAATTGATCGAATGCAGCCCCGAAAAAATGCTGAAGCTGCTTTCGGCCCTGATCGTAAACCTCCGTGTCCAGGGAATCTTTATCTCCGATACAGACCTGTTCCAGCGGGATATCACCAAGCTGCTGAATTCTGATGTCGCGCCCATCTTCAAGATGATAAAGCAGTTGGCCCGCATCTTTCCGGTCTACTATAACGAGATCGGCGCCGAAGGTGAGCTGCGAGACATAACCACGAAAATGGACGAGGTTTCCTTCCGTCAGGACCGCCTGATCCATTTTCTCCGCAAACAGGTGCACACGGAAAGCAACAACACCCATATAGAGCTGACCAGGAGAATTATCCGCTTTTGGTACAACGGCGACGTGGGGGCACTGGAGGACTTTGTGCCCCAGGATGTTTTTTTGACCCTGCAGAATTCCGGTGAATGGTTCGTTCCGGTCCACGAGATCGTCACCTCCCTGTGCGAAAAGTGCGGCATCACACCGGATGAACTCCTTGACAGGGAAGACCTGAACCTTCAAAAGTTTCTGAAGGGCCATCCAAAAAGGGATCAGATCCGGTTCCGGGGACTGGTTGACCTCTACCGTCTCCTGAAAACAAAATACACCCTGGACTACCACAACATTATCCCGGTAATGAACCAGCTTCACCTGTTCCCCGATGAAGAGATCGCAGAGTTCGGAAAACAGCTTGATGAAAACAACACGGAAGCAGCTCTCCGACGGGTATACTATTTCATGGAGCGGTTGCGCGAAGTCATTCTGAATCCGGAAAAAACAGAAGCCTGCGAGGACATCTACCACAAGCGTCACATTGCCGCGGGCATCCCCTCGATGTATGGCAAGTATCACGAAGTAAAATTCGAGGCCATGGGCCTTACCTTCCGACTCGAAAGACTTGCCACGGCGCTGATGACGAAACTCATCGGTCAGATGAACATGAATTATATTACCGCCAAGTCACTCCGCCGGATCGCGCGGATCATCGAGTTGTTCCGCCATGGACTGATGCTCGACGGCATCACCAATCAGGGCTTCGACTCAAATCTGAAGATGTTCCAATACAGCCTCACGTCCGCCAGCTTTACCCTGGATCAGTTCGTCAACCTGTTCCAGTTCATGGCCCAGAACATCCGCGAGATTATCTACGAGTATTTCCTGCGTAATTTTGACCAGCCGCTCAGAGTCGTAGCCCTCCACCAGACCGGGCATACGCGCATAGCAGGACCCGAGGATCAGCAGGATGTTCATCGGATATCGGAAAAGTTTTACCGGGAAGTACTCTCTTCCGCCTTTCTCGTCCAGCCGCTGGACAACTTCATCTCCGATGTGCTCAATACCCTGCGGACCATGGTGGGAAGCCTTTCTCCCGAGGTTCTGCACAATATTATGAGCTTTGACTCGGATCTGATCATCAGTCCCATTTACCGGAACACACCGGAGATGGACAATCAGATCTTCCTTGGCGCCAAGGCATATTTCCTGAAACAGCTTTATACCAACAAGTTCCCCATTCCACCCGGCTTTGTCCTGACTACCGAACTTTTCCGGCATCGCAGGGCAATCCTGCAGAACCCGGAACTGACGGCAGAAATCGAGGAACTGGTCCGACAGAAGATCACGGAACTGGAAGAGATTACCGGCAAAAAGCTGGGCGATCCGGAAAATCCGCTCCTATTCTCCGTCCGCTCCGGTACCGCCATCTCCATGCCCGGAGCGATGGATACCTATCTTAACGTCGGGATGAATGACAAGGTTGCCGAAGGGCTCAGCCGCAAACCGCACATGGGCTGGACTGCGTGGGACTGTTATCGGCGATTCCTGCAGGGGTGGGGAATGGCGCACAATATCCCCCGCGACGAATTCGACCGGAGAATGTCTCACTTCAAGCACCTCTATCAGGTGGCACGCAAGGTTCAATTCACGGAAACCCAGATACGTGAGATCGCCCTCTCCTACCGGAATCTGCTCAAGGAACACCAGGTCGCTGTCGAACAGGACCCATTTCGTCAGATCATGCAGGCCATTCTCTCCACCATGGACTCCTGGTATACTGACCGTGCAAAAACCTACCGCCGCCACCTGCAAATTGCGGAAGAATGGGGCACGGCCGTCATGGTACAGGAAATGGTCCTGGGAAATCTCGGTTCCGATTCCGGCACCGGTGTCTTCTTCACCCGCGACCCGATGGAGGAGAAACCTGGAGTCAATCTCTATGGTGACTTCACCCTTTTCAGCCAGGGAGAGGACGTTGTTTCCGGTCTGGTTCATACCCTGCCGATCTCGGAAAAGCAACGCAAAAACACCCCTGGAAACCTGAAAATCTCCCTGGAAAAGGACTTCCCTGAGGTGTACGGAGAACTGCACTACCTGGCGAAGCTTCTGGTGGAATCCCATGGCTTCAACCACCAGGAAATCGAGTTCACCTTCGAATCCCCGCGCAAGGAAGACTTGTACATCCTCCAGACAAGGGATTACACCACCAGTCAACCGGAAAAGCTGTGCGTCTTTGCCACGGAACAGAGCTCCATGCAGTTTCTCGGCTCCGGCATCGGAATCGGCGGCGGGGCAATGAACGGCATGATCGTTTTTGATCGGGATGACCTGAAGGAAGCTGCCAGCAACTTCCCGGACATCAAAAAAATCCTCGTCCGGCCCGACACCGTCCCCGACGATATCGACATGATCTTCGACTGCGACGGGCTCCTGACGGCACGGGGCGGCGCCACCTCTCACGCGGCAGTAACCGCGGCCCGTCTCGGCAAAATCTGTATCGTCAATTGCAAGGTGCTGCAGGTCATCGAGTCGGAGAAGAAATGTTCGATTAACGGCGTGGAGCTCGGATTGGGAGATAAAATCGGCATCGATGGCAGACTCGGCAATATCTATCGAGGTAATTATCCGCTAGAATATACGGAGAGCTACTAACGGGTCCCGGAAAGACGCCGGCCCCGGGCAGACATATCATAAGGAGGGCAACAATGAGTACAGGCAACAAGTCATCACAACCGTTGGGCATCAACGGGCTGGGTCGTATCGGCAAGCTGACCCTTTGGAACCATCTTCTCACGAGAGGATTCGACAGGATCATCGTCAATACCGGCAGAGAAGTCGGCAAGAACCTCGAGGACCTTATCCAGGTAATCGAGACCGATTCCACCTACGGCACCCTGAGCAAGTTCCTGTACGGCTATTCCCGCAAATGCGAAATTAAAATCGTTGATGCCGACCAGGCAATCCTGGATATTGATGGAATCACGGTGAAAATTCTCCGGGAAGCGAGAAATCCGAAAGACATCGCCTGGAGAAAGGAAGGGGTACGACTTGTCGTCGAAACCACCGGCCAGTTCCTTGACCCCACCCTGCCGGCCGACCATAAATCAGGAAGCCTGCGCGGCCACCTGGAAGCGGGAGCGGAAAAGGTTCTGGCATCGGCTCCGTTCAAGATTAAAGACAAAACCAAATCGCTGCCCGATGACAGTATTCTGCTGGTGCAGGGGATCAACCACACCGACTTCGACCCCACCCGGCATCATGTTATTTCCGCCGCCTCCTGCACCACTACCGGATTGGCCCACATGATCAAGCCGCTGCTGGAAAATAAAGAGACATCCCTCATCCTGACAGCTTCCATGTCCACCATCCACGCGGCAACCAATACCCAGAGCGTCCTCGACTCGGTGCCAAAGACTTCGGCCACCGACCTCCGCAAAAACCGCTCGGTAATGAACAACATCATCCTGTCCACAACCGGTTCCGCCAAGGCACTGGAAATGGTCTTGCCGGAGATCAAACGAGTCGGTTTCATGGCAGATTCAGTCCGGATTCCCACCAGCACGGTGTCCCTGATAATCCTCAACCTGACCTTTCACACACCGCTGGACGATGCGGGTGAACCGGTGATCACCCATACCTTCCTGAACAACATGTACCGCGCAGCAGGCGAAGGATCACAGAAGGACATGCTGGTCTTCAGCAACCGCCAGAACGTCTCATCCGATCTGATCGGTGTCCCGGCGGCCGTTATCATCGAAGGACACGAAACCCACACCCGCACCGGTTTTATCAATCTGCCGCCGGGAACTCTCCAAAACCTTGGCGTTCCGGCCGAAGCAGAGGTACAGATTCCGGTAACGCACGCCAAGCTGTTCGGCTGGTACGATAATGAATACGGCAGCTATGTAAACTGCCTCGGTCAACTGACCGGCTATATCGCCAAAAACCTGGGCTGACGTTCAGCCGGAAACAGTACTGCCAAAAACGGCCTTGTGACGCAATCGCGAGGCCGGTTTTGGTCTGGCATTTGCGAGAATATTTTTCCAGGTGCAGCCTTTGCTGCCAGCAAGAAAATCCTGAGAATTTGACAGTAACAGCTATCCAGTGTATGTGTTGAGAACGTTTTTCATCGGAATCCTTCCGAAAATTTTCCACATGCCGACACGTTGCAAAGGAGAAAACATATGCCGGGAAGAAAAATCTTACTTATCATACTTGCGGTACTCTTTCTGATCCTCCCGTTCTTTGCTTCACTCCTGAACCTCTACATCGACTGGCACTATTTTGCGGAAACTGGCTATACAAAAGTACAAATAACGACCCTTCTGACAAAAATAGGCTGCGGACTTTTCTTTGGCGTAGTGATGCTGGCATTTCTCCTGAGCAACCTGATTCCGGCACTCCGTTCGAAATTCCCCCGCTCCGCCATTACCATCATGGAGGGAACGCTCTATCAGCTGAAGAACGATGAAGTCGAGCGTCTCATCAAGCCCATCGCCCTGACCGCTGCTTGCATCCTGGCCCTTTTTGCCGGCAATTGGGGTGCCGTGCAGTGGGAAAAACTGCTTCTCTACCTGAACATGCTGCCGGTCGGCACCACGGATCCTATCCTGGGCAAAGACATCGGATTCTACCTGTTCAGCCTGCCGTTCCTGGAGCTCCTGCAGGGATTTGCCCGCGTGGCGGCACTGCTCGGCATCCTGCTGGTCAGCATTGTCTATTTCGTCAACGGCGGGTTAACCCTGACCCCGAGCGGCGTAAACGTAGCCGGAAAGGTCAGAAAACATCTGGCGTTACTAGCGGGATTTTTTATCCTTACTATTGCCGCCGGTTTCTATCTGGATAGCTTCAGGCTGCTCTTTACGGAAAGCGGGACGTTCTTCGGCGCCGGATACGCGGACGTGACCGCCAGGCTGCAGGTCTATCGCATCCTCGCCGCAATTACCCCGGTGGCAGCCGTCATCTTAGCGGCAGCCATCTGGAAAGCGCGCTGGCGCCAGGCTCTGTTGGCTCCGGTCATACTCATTGCCGTCTACGGAATCGGAATCAAGGTGTATCCGGCGCTGTTGCAAAAGTTCAAGGTAGCCCCCAATGAACTGGCCCTGGAAATGCCCTACATCGAGCACGGCATCAACTTTACCCGTCTCGGCTATGACCTGGACAAGATTGAAACGATCCCTTTTGATGTGGACGAAAAACTCAACGCCACGGATATCGCCAATAACGATCTGACAATCAAGAACATCCGACTCTGGGACCACGCACCGCTGCTCAGGACCTACAGCCAGCTGCAGCAGATCAGAACCTACTACAAATTCCATGATGTGGACAACGACCGCTACATGGTCAATGGACAGTATACCCAGGTAATGCTTTCGCCCCGCGAACTCTCCTATAACGATCTTCCCAGCAGAAACTGGATAAACGAGCGGCTCATATTCACCCACGGCAATGGCCTCACCTTCGGACCGGTCAGCCGGATCAGCAAGGAAGGGCTCCCCGAGTTTTTCATCAAGGACATTCCCGCGGTTAGTCTGGCTGACATTACGCTAACCAAGCCGGAAATCTATTATGGTGAGTTATCCAACGACTATGTGATCGTCAAGACCAGAGTCCCGGAATTCAGCTATCCTACCGCCACAGGCAACATCAACACCACCTATAGCGGTAAGGGTGGGGTTGCCCTCGATTCGCTGCTCAAAAGAGCACTTTTCTCTATCAGGTTCAGAACCGAAAAGATTCTTCTCTCATCGGACATCAACAAAGAAAGCCGCATCCTCTACTACCGGAATATCGTTGAGCGGGTACAGACAGTGGCCCCGTTCCTGCTCCTGGACTCCGACCCGTACATGGTCATAACGAAAGACGGCAGGCTTGCATGGATGATTGACGCCTATACTGCCTCAAACAGGCTTCCCTACTCGAAGCCGATCTCGCGTGATGTCAACTACATGAGGAACTCGGTAAAAGTGGTTGTGGATGCCTACAACGGGACCCTCGATTTTTATATCAGTGATCCGAAAGACCCACTGGTAACGGCCTACGCCCGGATCTTTCCGGAACTGTTCAAACCTCTGGAAGCCATGTCCGAGGATCTGCGCTCCCATATCCGCTACCCCCATCAGTTCCTGCAGATCCAGGCAGCCATGTTCTCCGCCTACCACATGACCGACCCGAAGGTCTTTTACAACAAAGAAAACCTCTGGGAGATCCCCGCAGTCGGCGAAACCAAGATGGAACCCTACTACACCATCATGAAACTTCCCGGCGAGAAAAAGGAGGAATATATCCTTCTGCTGCCCTTTACCCCTGCAAAAAGGGACAACCTTGCCGCCTGGCTGACGGCCCGCTGCGACGGTCCGAACTACGGAAAGCTTCTGGCCTATACCTTCCCCCGCGACCGTCTCATCTACGGACCGAAACAGATAGACGCGCGGATCAACCAGGATTCCTTCATCTCACAGCAGCTGACTCTCTGGGGCCAGCGCGGCTCCGAAGTGATCCGGGGCAGCCTGCTGGTTATTCCCATTGAAAAATCGCTCCTGTATGTGCAGCCGCTCTACCTTTCGGCAACGGACAAGATCGGCCTGCCGGAACTTCGGCGGGTAATCGTTGCGTACCGGGATGAAGTCATTATGGAGGAAACACTGGAATTGGCTCTGCAGAAGCTTTTTGGAGGATCTCGAGCCGTCCGGGAAACAACCAGGGAGGCCGGGTCTGTGCCAACCCAGACCCAGCCTGGACTGGCAGCGGAAGCAATGAAAGTTTACGAAAGGGCAATTGAGTTGCAGCGACAGGGAAACTGGGCAGGGTACGGTGAAGAACTGCGCAGACTCAAGCAGATCCTGCAAGAGATGGCCCGGCAGTAATACGCCTGGCATCACCCTCGGGAACACCATCGCTGTTACGGCGGTACACACAGAAGGCGTTGGTCCTTGCAGGCCAACGCCTTCTGTCCTTTGCTTGCAAAATACGCCCTTAGCAGCGAAGCCGGCCCTGGTTCAAGCCTCATTGTGCAACCTTATTTCAGGATTTCCTGAATTTTGCGCACTAACTCCTTCGGCGAAACCGGCTTCGCGATAATCTCGACAGCACCGTTTGGAAGGCTTTGGGCAGAATCAATTTTTTCCTGATATCCGCTCACAAAAAGCACCGGAATATCCGGTCGCTCTTCATGAATTTTCTGAAAGGCCTCCATGCCATTCATTCTGGGCATGACAATATCGAAGAGCAACAGATCCGGGGCATTTTCCATTTCCCGGAATTTTCCCACAGCATCAACCCCATCAACCGCTTCAATAACGGTGAAACCGGATTTTTCAAGGATCTCCCGGCTCACTGCTCTGACCAGATCATTGTCATCTGCCAGCAGAATTACCGGATGTACCGAGTGCATCGTCAAAGGGAACTCAACCGGCACCCGGCAGGTCTCTTTCGTGTTACTGGGCAGGTAGATGGTAAATACGCTTCCTGATCCGAGGTCCGACTGAGCGGTAATAAATCCTCCAAGCTGCTTCACCGTCCCATAGACACTCGGGAGGCCGAGTCCTGTCCCTTGGCCGACATTTTTTGTGGTAAAAAACGGCACAAAGATATTTCTCTGCGTTTCCTGATCCATCCCGACCCCGGTGTCCGTGACCGTCAAACATGCATATCGACCCACCTTGCCGAAATTGTTTGTCTGGATGAAATCGGTTCCCATTTCAGCAAAGGTTGTAGCAATAACGAAACTACCTCCTTCGGGCATGGCATCGCGAGAATTTGAGGCGAGACTCACGAGAATTTGCTCTATACAGTGACAATCGGCAACCACCTGCAAATCCGGGGTTTCGTGTCTGATTTGGAGATCGACTTTTTCACCTAAAACAGCGGCCAGCTTTTCCATAGTCAGATTTACACACTCCACCAGATTGATTCTGCGGATCGACATCATCTGTTTTCGGCTGAACGCCAGGAGCGATTGCGTGAGCCCCGCAGCCTTCTCCGCTGCGGACAAAATCTGCCCCTGATAGTGGTGCACGGGGTCGTTCTCATCAGTCTTCATTATCGACAACGTGCAGAAACCGATGATCGCCGTGAGGATGTTATTGAAGTCATGGGCAATACCGCCCGCAAGCCGCCCAACGACCTCAAGTTTCTGCGTCAGCCGAATCTTTTCCTCAAACTTGATTTCATCGGTTATATCCTGCCCGATGCCAATATTTGTTCCATCCGAAAGCGTAACATTTGCCCATCGGGTTTCGATTATCCGGCCATCCCTCACCCTTGTGTGAAAGTTCTGCCAAATGCCTTCCGCCCGCATAATGAACTCTCTGACGGAACAACGGTACTCTTGATCGGGATAGAGTTCTTCAAGGAGATCACGCTCCTGCAGATCCGCCAGCGTCCAACCGGTCATCCGTTCCCAGACCAGATTTCCATAAGCGACCCTCAGCTGGGGATCAAAATAGACAATCATTGCCGGGATCGTGTCGAGAATGGCCTGCAGCATCTCTTTCTG
>Ga0351900_1114_pt2 | contig 21216 bp, 21 predicted proteins | sample BONcelHT113001D3_FD_205827 | JGI IMG/M metagenome (GOLD analysis project Ga0351900, IMG submission 205827) | Enriched cells from coal bed in the Powder River Basin, Montana, United States - BONCAT cells T11 rep1 HSBNCT.T11.300.1.D3 ...
GTGCATGATTATGTGGAAAGAGGGATACAATATTTTGTTCTCGACTTCAACAAAGTCGAGAACAAAATATTGTATCCCTCTTTCCACATAATCATGCACAATCGCTTCTTCCTCAGGATATGATTCTTTCAAGGGAAGCTTTTTTCTTTTAAAAAATTCATTTACCCACTGCCTGAAGGTGGAAACGTTGTTGACCTTGATAAGGGTCATATCATGGGCACCGAGTTTTTTATTTAAAAGCAGTTCCACGCCTGTCGTTGTCAATGACGAGGAACCGCTTTTTGTGTAATACATATGCTGGAATACAAGACCGTATTTTTTGATAATAGACGATGCTTTTTCAAAAACATTTTCCGGGGCCAGGTTTATAAATGGTTCGGAAGGGAAAGGGATAAATCTGATTATCCCGGTTTTCTTGGAAGCCTTTAAATCGGTCCCTAAGATCAGAACCTCTTCTTCAAGGTTGTGAAGGATAATTGCCTTTTGAGAGCCCTCGCTGACTACAACAGCCTCATTACTTACATAAACCCTGCCCATGTCGGCATAAGCCTTAAAAGGCAGGCTGAAAAAAATAATCAATGATGCCAAAACTGACGATAAGACAAATAGCCTGTATGCCCTTTCCATATTATTTCGCCTGCCCATAGGACCCTTTTTTGTTGAAATTGGGCACAGTATACTTAGGGGAATTTTTTACCCGGTCATTTACAGTTGTCGATGATGTACCGATATTGTAATTGTCTGGTCTAACTACCGGCGAAGTCACTGCTTCATTAAAACGTCTTTCAGCAGCATAACTGATGCCGGCTGTAAACATCATAGAAAAAACAGCAATCAGAATTACAAACTTTAACATTTTTGGTTTCCTCCTGTGAATTCTACTTAATATTTATCTGACAAAAGGATTGTTGAAAATGTTCCACCATATTCATCAAAAACAAAATTACCGACATTTTCACAATTTTCGTTCAACATTAAGCTTATATGGATAATCTCTATCTTTGCATCAGAATAACACATCCAACCATATCAGGGAAATGTAAAACCTGTTTTATCATGTTCTCAGCCGGACAAAAACAGGTAAGAAAATTTTAAATTTATCTGTGTCGGCTAAAAGAGTCCGAATAGTTTAATGAATCTTATGCTATAATTATGATTGTATTGTTGTGTTTTAGTCAGATACATTTTTTTGGATAATAAAAATGTTTTCCGTTACAATGCGCTTTATTTTATTGGCCTGATATGTTAAAGGCGGCTTGAGTTTTAAAAAAGTGGACAGATGTTTAAAGGAGTGGTAAGAAAAAGCAACATGTTACACCATATTGCTAATTAAATAATTTTCTAAAATCTTAGAACAAAGGGAGTAACTCTAAAATGACAGAAAATCCTAATCAAAAAGTAAATGTGAGACCGGGGAAGACCGGTTCGCTTGTTCTTGTCATCATGGGCATTCTCTTTTTCATTTTTGGTACGGTTCTGACTGGTATAGGCATAGGAGAAGGCGGTGAGCTTGCCATTCTGTTATGGATTTTTCGCCTTATATGGTGGGCCGCCTGCACTTTTATGGTTGTTTATGGCCTTCGGGTATTGCTTGGTAAGAAGCCACCGATTCTGTTAAGCGCAGAATATGAAAACTCAACCCAGGCAGAGGATGATATTGTTGTACGGATGAGAAAGCTGGAGGCATTGAGATCAGAGGGCCTTATAACCGAAAAGGAATACGGGGAGAAACGGTCTGCCATTATGAACGAAAAGTGGTAGACATAAGCCTTTTCGATTCTAGAGTTGAAACAGAAAAGACTCATAATACGATTAAATATAAGGAAAAAGATGATAAAAGAATCTTTATCGGGTTTGATAATAATTTTAACAATTGCATTTTCCACCCATGTCTTAAGCATGGAACCAACTCCGGATAACCTGCAGTTTGACGGTACCATCAAAACCCCACCATATACGGGATGCTTGTTAAAGCCTGATCCGGGGCCATGTAAGGGACGATTTGACGGTTATTATTTTGACGGCAATTCAAGAACATGCAAGCTTTTTTTTCACGGAGGGTGTCAGGGGACCATTCCTTTCAAAACTGAAGATGAATGTGAGAAGGAGTGCCTCGCCCCGACAGATATCAGAATAGAATCCCTCAAGCCCTTGAAGGGAGAGCCGTACGCAAGGGTTTCAATAGAATTTCCAAAGAAATGGGAGTCCCCTCTCTTCACTATTCAAGTCGACGGTAAGGAAATTAACACCAAACGCGAATCGGGCGGTTTTTCCATCGACAGACAGATGGAAAGCTTTCTCTTCTTTCCCGGTAAACCCGGTGAAAAAGCGGTTATCGTAAGTGCTGTTGTCAATGGCAAAAAATATGAAGCGGGTGCGGCTATGAATTGGCAGCCGTCATCCTTTTTGATGCTTATGGAACACGAGGGTAACCGCACTCTGATACTGAAAGAAGAGCGGCTTTCCATAGTAGCGGCAAACGTGGAACAGGTAGTAATAACGTTCAATGGAAAGGTAATTGAACCGTCATTGTTCGGGAATAATGCCACATTGTTTTCTTTCCAGCCTGTCTGGCGCTCAGGAGTAAACATCCTTAATGTTACAGGAAAGGGGGGTGACAGAAAAGATGTTAGCCGGACTTATTCTTTCTACCTACTCAAGGAAGGTTTGATTAAAGAAGGCGAGACGGTTATGCTCGTCTATGGTTGCGAAGGCAGCAAGAGCGGTCCATTCTTTGAAGTCCTCATTGAAGGAAACGCCCTGACTTCGGTTAAAGACGAGTATTACATACATACTCCCTTGATAAAGAAGGCTGGTTAAAGATGAATGCACTGCTTGCAACGGAACTGAAGGCGATAAACCCAGGCCGGGGAAAAATCAAAATCCTTGAAAAACCCCATTTTTCTATGGGTAAGGAATTGAAACAGGAAATTATAGTCAAGGTAATACCTTAACTATTTTAATTTGTTATGGAGAAAATAATGATTTTTAAAGGCGCAGGAAGATCTTTGGCTCAGCTTATGGCAGCCTTTTCAGTGATTGCCTTTATAGGCGGTATGTTGATAATGTCTCCTGCAGGCCGTTTCATATCTTTTCTTGTCATGGCTGTTACAGCCTTGCCAGCACTTCTTTTAGGTACCGGGAAGCTGCGCATATTCGGCATAATTTTTCTTATCATAGGCATTGGCGGCACAGCAACCTTCTTCCGTGCATTTGATAAGGACCCATATTTCGTAAGAGCAAAATTAGATAGTGCCTATAAAACAGGAATGAAATATGCCGATGACGTTACTGTTTACAGAACCAGGTATGGTAAATGGCCTTCGGGTTCAGAAGAAATGAAGCCCGCCAAATATCCCCCGTCAGTCAAATCCATTTCCGTTGAAGCTGACGGAAGGATCAGCGTAGCTCTTACGCCTGCACCCGTTGCAGACAAGTCACTTATCCTTATTCCTTTGGAAAAACAGGGTGTTTTTGTATGGACATGCTCAGGAGAAGGTATCTCAAAGGCATACCTCCCTGATAAGTGTCGCCAGTCTCCGTAATACAACTTGTGAGGATATTACACCATACGAGCATAAAGGAGTTTATCGCAAGTTGATTATAATTTTAAATATTAGATGGCATTGTTGATAATCGCCGGAACTTTTAAGAAAGTTCATCTGTCATATAAAAGGCAGGAGGAAGCAAAGATGAAAAAAAATGCAATTAAAATCAATCAATGTAGATTTTGGGTCCTTCCTTTATTGTTAGTGCTGATCATGTTAACGGTAAACGCATACGCTCTTTCTATACTCCCGCCTCCTGATTTCCCTCTTCTTGAGGCCGTTAAAAAAAACGACATCGAAAAAGTAAAATCAATTCTTGAAACAAGGAAAACTATAAATAAATTTGCAGACAAAGACCCTTCAATTGCAGTCGACGATGAGATAAACCGAAGAGGAAATATGGGAGATACACCATTATCCACAGCTGCCAGATTCGGGAACCTTGAAATGGTTGGATTGCTTATTCAACATGGTGCTGAAATTGAAAACAGCAAGGTAAAAGCTGATAGAACGCCCTTAATGGAGGCATCAGCGCAAGGACATGTGAATGTAGTGGAATATCTTATCTCAAAAGGGGCCGATGTGAATGCCAAAAGGAGCGGTGTTACTCCCCTGCTTGAAGCCTGCAGGAATGTGCTGTTACAATATGGCCCGGAAGGGGATAAGAAAAAAACAATATTTATGCTGCTTAATAACGGTGCTGATGTAAACACACAGGATGAATCCTGGCTTAAAACGGGCAGGGCACCGATTATGTATGCCGTTCTTCAAGGTGATGCCGCGTTGGTCCAGGCATTTCTCGCAAATGGCGCAAGGTTGGATTTAAAAAATAAAGACGGAGAAACCGCCCTTAGTCTGGCAAAGGCAAAGGGGCTTGAATACATATCTCAAATGCTCGAAAAAGCGGAAACCGACGGGAACAAGCAACTAAAAAACTACAGGGCTGCACTTCATCCTTTATTCAACGCGGTAAAAGAAGGGAGGCTTGATCATGTTAAGGCCATGGTCTCAAATGGCACTGATGTGAATATAAGATCTTCCGGCGGCAGTACTCCTCTGATGCTTGCAGCAGATGAAAACAGGCTCGATATTGTTAAATTTCTCCTCGATAATGGGGCAGATGTAAATGCCAGGAATGGCGGAAACAACACCGCATTGATATATGCCTCCATAAAAGGAAATATCGGGATTGCGGAAGAGCTCCTGAAAAGAAAGGCCGATCCTGCTGTCAAAAACATCAACGGGGGAGACGCGCTGATATATGCGGTAATAAACAAAAGAGTGGAAATTGTAAAGACCCTGATCAAAAACGGGGTAAAAACCGATGAGAAGTATGACTCCGGAGAAACCGCTCTAATAATGGCCATTCAGAACGGGGCCTCTAAAATAGCCGGAATGTTGCTGGCCGGAGGGGCGGACGCAAATGCACAGGACCGGGATATGAAAACCGCATTGATATACGCCTGTGAAAAAGGCGATCTTGACACCGCGAGGGCTTTAGTGGCAAAAAGCGCAAACATAAATGCCAGATCAAAATACGGAGAGATAGCACTGAACAAGGCGATTTCAATAAAAAACATTGAAATAGTACGTTTACTAGTTAACAGCGGGGCTGATATTAAGTCGTCAGGCGCGTTATTTTCTGCTGTAGGTACCGGCAGCAGCGAAGAGATAGTGAAGATTCTGCTGGAAAAAGGCGCCGAAATCAACCAACGCGGTTTTGATGGAAAGACTCCCATTGTGTATGCTGCTGCAGGGGACCTCGCTGTACTGAAATACCTTGTTGAAAAGGGAGCAGGCATCAACATCAAGGACAACGAAGGCAAAACACCTTTAATGGCTGCATTAGAATCCTTTCATGAAACAAATATTGCTTCGCTGAAATTTCTCATTGAGAAAGGCGCGGATGTGAATGCAAAAAACAACAAAGGCGAGACAGCCCTCATCCTTGCCTCAAAAAATGGGAACGTGGAAATGGTAAAGGCGCTGATCGAAGAAGGAAGCATCGTGTCTGAAAAGGATAAAGATGGAAAATCGGCATGGACTTATGCTGTCGAGAGGGCAAACAACAACATCATGGCCCTTCTTAAAAAAGCCGGTTCTCCACAGAATTACGATAATATGCAGTGGGAGGGAAAAGTATCCGGGCAAAAGGCAGAATTTACCAAAATCGTTGAAACCGGAGCGGAATGGAGCGCGCTCTGGATGCGTGCATTCAATAAACCTGCGCCTGATATCGATTTTGAGAATTATTTCGTTGCCTGCGTCTTCCTTGGGGATTCCGCGGACTGGCTTTACAATATAAGCTTCAACAACCCGATTGTGCGTGATAATCTGCTGGTTATTTCCTACAAACTCAGCGAAATTATACTGGAATTATCCGGCCATTTCAGGGCGGGCGGGCAGTATTATATGAAAGTTTTCAAGAGAGTGGAAGGGCTTGCACCTTTATTGGAGGGGATCGTTCAGAAACCTTTAAAGCACAGAATCTATTAAAGCCCCTGTTTTGACCAGGGGCTTTATGAGTTTGATCCTATTTCTTAACCGGTTGCGGCGGAGAGACTGGCGGAATATTGTCGCCGCCACAATTTTTCAAACACGGCACGAGACATTTTTCATTTGTACCGCATTTCTGATAACAGGCATCCCTGCAGGCAGCCGACGCAGTTGTGTAGGTCCCCAAGCCTACTAACAGTGCAAAAAACAAAAACAGCGTAACAAGAAAGCTTTTACAGCTTCTCATGCATCCTCCTCTTGTGAAACCTTATTATATTTGAATCTACATAGATGCTATCATACAAAAACATTCTGTGTCAATTAATCGTTAGCCCGGTCCCCGGCCCTGCCGGCATCCGGTTTCATCAAAATTAATCGTTCATATCAGCAAAATAATCCGAACTTCCCGCTGAATACAGGGACAAAATCAGGCCTTCAATATTCACCGCATATTATTGTTTTTGAACATATGACAAAATAGATGCAAAAAAGTTCTCCTTTTGTCTCTGTCCGCTACTTCTTCCGGAAAGTACATGTAAATTTTTGCCCGTCGCTAACTCCATTACCGACACCCCCCCTGAGCACTTTTTGGTCTACTTTTACAAGCCTTTTCGACACAACCGCCACTTCATGTTCAATTATAGCGTCGCAACCTCCATATCTCTCGTTTATAGCCGCCGTACTACAGACGTTACGTGTTGTGATATATTTTAAAAAAGGTCCTCCAACCTTCAGAGTCTGATAGGTTCGAGAAGGATGTATCAGCTCAGTTTTTAGTACCCTGACTGCATCATGACCTTCGCCTTTGAAGACTAATCGTCTAAACTCATTATTGTTTTTATTGCAATCACCGGGAATTTGCCATATTTGCTCGTCTGAAAGTGAGACAAGCACATTAATAATCTCCGGCACTGTGAGTTCCTGTTCTGCCTTATACTCAAGCTTGTATATGTGCTCCCGTATCTTTACAGTATCTGAAGCATTTGGCGCAAGGCGGAGATATTGTTTGAGGCTCGCAACGGCTTCCATCAGTTTGCCCGTCTTCTCCTGGAGGATGGCTATGCTATAGTAGGGAGCGGGCCAGCCGGGGGCAAGGCGGGATGCTTCCTGGAATTCCTTTATGGCCGAGTCATACTCTTCCGGTGACTTTGCTATCTCTACTGCAGCCTCGCCCCGTGCCATATGGCGCCGGGCCTCTTCCGGAATTGACTGGGCATGGGCAGCAGCAATCGTGGACAAGACCACCAGCATCACATAAAATAGTTTGAACGTGCAACGCAACATGCAACAACCTCCTTTGGTGAATCTGTGTGGTCATCTGCTTTATTTTGTCTATAAACATGGATCATGTAATTATCCACTTATAAAAACATTTCCGCTTTTTATCCGATTTTCAATTTTCCATGGAAAAGTTCAGCGCATTTTGTTGTAAATCCTTTCCATCCAGATGCTTCTACTTTGTATTATACATCAACCTTGAAGTCCACTAAAAACAGCATACGGCAAAGCTGCGATGTATCAGCGGATTGGGGAGCATGATTATTCCCCTTCACCCTGCCCTCTCCCGCAAGGGGCGAGGGAATATTGTTACCTCCAAGGAGAACTTCGAGCAATCTGTTGATTGAATTGCGGAGGACGCTTATCAAACAGAAACCAAATTAATACTTGCTATAAGCATCCTCATAATATATAAAAACATTATGAAGATAATTGACGTGCACATCCACGTAGGACACAGATTTGAATGGACGGAACGGGCAAAAGAGGTGTGGATGGACATTGGCCCATATGTACCTGATATATTTGATAATAACGGTCGGCAACTGCCGCAGGAGTACGGCGACGTTATCAAACGCGAAGGGGTTGCAGGGGGTATTCTGATCCCCGAATATTCGCCTCTCACCGCAGGGGTAATGCCCATCGAACGTGCCCGGGATATCCATTCATATCACCCGGAGTTTATTCCTATCGCAAATCTGAATCCGAATTATCATGCTGATGTTATGCATGAATTTGAGTATCAGCTTAAAAAAGGGGCGAAAGGATTAAAGATCCACTCTATCCATGGCTCTTTTTATGCAAATGACAGTAAACTGTACCCTGTGTATGAAAAATGTCAGATGGAAGGGTTGCCTGTTATGTTCCACGCAGGCACAACTCTTTTTAAGGGTGCAAAGATGAGACATGCCGACCCCTACACATTCGATGATGTGATAAGCGATTTTCCGGATATGAAGATAATCCTCTGCCACGGCGGTAGAGGATTCTGGTATCAGATTGCGGAATTTATGGTAAAAAGTCATAAAAACGTCTATATTGACTTATCCGGGCTTCCGCCGAAGAATCTTTTAGAATACTTCCCTTCCATGAAAAGATTCAGCCATAAATACCTTTTCGGTTCCGACTTCCCCGGTGTTCCAGGCATAAGAAAGAACTTTGAAGCCATAAGGAAACTCATACAGGATGACAGCGCCATGGATCAGATCGGCTTTCAAAACGCTTACGAACTCTTCGGCTTCTGGAAGTAGCCTCAGGTTTTACCTTGCGCAAAAAACATCCGCCGTTCATCCCAGCCCACTGATCAGAGCATTCTGGCATTTTTAGTAACATACATGCAGGGCAAGTAATAGAGTTGTATAAGCTACAGAAAATAATGGGGTTTAACGATACTCCTTTCTCAACTGTTCAATAATTTCATCGGTCAGTATTTCTGATTTTCGCAGTTCCGTGAACTTATCAAGAAGATCATCCACGGTAAGCCGTGCCTTCTCCTTCTCATCGATGTCATCGATGATCCGGCCCTGGTGCATCATAATCGTACGGGTTCCCAGTTCGAGAGCCTGCCGCATACTGTGCGTTACCATAAGTGTTGTGAGATTGCCCCGTTCAATAAATATTTTTGTCAATCTTATGATTTGAGACGCCGATTTGGGGTCAAGGGCTGCCGTATGTTCATCAAGCAGAAGCACCTTCGGCTGACGGATCACAGCCATAAGCAAACTCACCGCCTGACGCTGTCCCCCGGAAAGTGTTCCCATGATCGTATCGAGTCTTTCCTCGAGCTGCATTTCAAGCTCTGCAACCTGCTTTCTGAAAAATTCCAGACGTTCTGAATTAAGTCCCATTTTCGGATAATGCCCCTTACCCCTGAGAAAGGCAAGAAGGAGATTTTCAGCTATGGTCATATCCGGCGCGGTTCCCGTAAAAGGATTCTGAAAAACCCGGGACATGGTATGCGCCCTTTCAAAATCTTTCTTTTTCGTAATATCTTTTCCTGCAAGCGAAATAGTACCTGAATCGGGAAGCATTGCCCCTGCCACCATATTAAGGAGAGTGGATTTCCCTGACCCGTTGGTGCCGATAACGGTGACAAATTCGCCTTCCCTGATTTCAAGGCTTACGCCCCTTAACGCATAGACCTCATTTACCGTATTTGCATTAAATTTTTTATGGATTCCGTTAAGTTGTATCATTTTTTACCTTTTAACAATGGCAGCTTTTTTTAGAAAAGCTTCAGGGACAGCTACTCCATAAAGTTTTGCAAGTCCGGCATTTATACCTATTTTCTCCGGGACAAAATCCTTTATGGGGATATTCTTTGTCTCTTCGCCGCCAATTACCCTCTCAGCCATCTTCGCCGTCTCCACACCCACCTCGAAATAATCGGCGCCGATTGAAAAGAAAGACCCGCGTTCGATATCCGTTGGATCGTTTGTAAAATACGGTATTTTATGCTCCTTAAGGATATCGGCTACAGTAATAACAGCAAGGATAACCGTATTGTCGCCGGATGTGAAAAAGATGTCGATATCCTTGGTGAGAAGCGCAGACAGGGCGTCTTTTACTTCATCGGTTGTACTTACCGTCCTTTCAATAAGTTCATAGCCGTATTTTTTTGCTGCTTCCCGGGCTTTAATGGTACATGCCTCAGAATTTGCCTCAGCCGGGTTCCAGATAATCCCGATGCGCTTTGCCCTGGGGAAGATGCTCCGCATTGCCTTGATTGTTGATTCAACGGGCTGAAAGGTTGCAACGCCTGTAATGTTGGGGATATGTTTCCCGGAGTTTTTTGCTATCCCCATTCGGTAAGGGTCTGTTACTGCACCGAATATATGAGGTATTTTTGTATTGCCGTTGGCCGTCACCTGAAGGGCAAGACTTGACACAGTCACGATATAATCGTAATTCTGGCGGACTATATCCTGGACTACAGCCTGGGCAGTAGCATTATCATTCTGGGCATTTTTCAGATCAACAGTTATGTTGTATTTGTTTAATGTGCCGCTGCTTTTCAACTCCTCCATAATACCGTCAGCGGCAACCTTCAGAAGAGCACTATCGGAAAAGACAAATAGGGCAAGCCGCTTGGGCATGTTATTCTTTTTTACGCTGCTGTATATCATGTTCGCATTGGCAATAACATTCTGCGGTACGACAATGCCGAGTTTCTTCGCCGCGTCGAGATTAACCCCTATGGTAAGTTTGTTATATTTTTCAAAGGGTATGCTGGCAGGCTTTTCACCTTTTATAATACGGTCTACAATGCGGGCAGCCTGAATGCCGCTCAAAGCATAATCATATCCGCAAGCCCCGAGAGCGCCATCCTTCAGCCGTTCAATATCACTTATAAAAATCGGTATCTTTTTTGCCTCTGACACCTTTACAATCGATTCAAGAGCTGAAAAGACAATATTATCTATCGTCAGCACAAAGGCGTCAATATTTTTTTGGGCAAGTGAAGCTGCCGCCTGATAAACCTCTGATGAGCCTGCAACCGTAACACCGACAAAGGTTACATCCTTGTTCATCGATATGGCCTGTTTCAATAAATTCAGACTGTAAACAGTGTTTACCTGCGATGGGTCCCAGATGCAACCAATCCTTATTTTACCGGGCAGGATTTCTGTTACCATTTTCAATAACTGATCCGGAGGAGATGCCCCATATACCCCTGTTACATTGTCCAGATGCTCTGTTTCAGATTTGCCTGCACCGATGATAAAAGGGTTTGCCACTGTAGCAAAGACTATAGGGCGGTCTTTTATCTTATTAATGGCGGCCTGGGTACATCCGCTGGATATGGGCAGGACAATATCGATCTTTTCATAGAGAAATTTGTCAAGAATGGAATTAAGTGTAGCCATATCCCCGTTGGCATCTTCGAGGTATAAACTTACATTTTTTTTATCTTCATATCCGAGCTTTTTCATCTCTTCGATAAAGCTGTCCCGGGTAATGTTGAGAAGCCCGTGGTCGTTCAACTGAACAACGCCGATGCGAACCTTATTGAAATAACCGAATGTCCTGGTATTAAAAAGTTTATAGCCCAGGACACCTGAAACCACGACCACGGCAAAAGCAGTAAAACCTATAATGAGTTTTTTAGCGGAGATTCTCTTTGCGACCCTTTCGGCCAGTATGGCAGTTTTCAAGCCCCTGCCTGTAAGTATCTTCGGAGCAATAAGGATTACAAGCACAAAAAACGCCGTAACCATCTTCAAATCTATAGGATTCAGACCCACATAAAGGGCAAAAGCTACCATGAGCCTGAAAGCAAGAGAACCGATAATCACGCTTAGAGTCCTGGCATAGACAGACCTTACCCTGACAACAGATTCTCCGATGATGACCGCCGCAAGACCGAAAACAATGGAGCCTATGCCCATGCCGATATCGGCAAAACCCTGGTACTGAGCCACAAGACTGCCCGAGATGCCGACAAGGCCGTTGGCAAGGGCAATGCCGATAGTTTTGACTATGTTGACATTAACGCCTGATGCGGCGGCCATTGCAGCGTTATTGCCCGTTGCTCTCATTGTGATGCCGAAATCAGTTTTGAAAAAGATGGAAATAAGTGCCCAGAAGAGAAAAATGACAGCACAGAAGACAATACAGAGCCAGACTTCATGGGCTAATCCGGGATTTATCGTTTTTAAATAATTGATAATACCCGGCTGGTTGAGAAGGGGAATGTTGGACCTTCCCATGATGTGGAGATTGACAGAGTACAAACCTGTCATTACAAGTATCCCGGCAAGAAGACCGTTGATATTAAACCTGGTATGAATGAAAGCCGTAACAGCGCCGGTGCAGGCCCCGGCCAGAAAAGAAAGTGCTAAGGCCGCGAAGGGGTTTACCCCGGCAACAATAAGGACCGCCGTAACAGCCGCCCCGGTAACAAAGCTTCCATCCACGGTAATATCGGGAAAGTCATGGATGCGGAAGGTGATAAAAACACCCATAGCCATGAAAGCATACAAAAATCCGAGATTTATTGCACCGACCCAAAGTTCCATAGCTTATATCTCGATTTCCACAATAGCGGCCATTCCGGCTGAAAACTTTGAAAGACCGAGAATATGCTGAATTTTATATACCTGACATTCGTTAAATAAACGGATCAGCTCTTTGTCGAAATCAGCCATATTGCTGCATATAGGCGCCTTATCGAAAATACCTCCATGTATATGGAAATTACTCCTTTCCGGAATGAGAAACGCTCTTTCAGGGTTGAGATGCTGACGATCTCTTACGGCAATGCCTGTTGCAATAACGATATTATTTGTGCATGACGGCTCCACAGGATAATCGATCCAATCGGAAAAATTCTCATTGTCAAAAATACTTTTTCCATTTGCCGGTTTTTGGTCAATAATGGGAACCTGTTTAATGTGCATGCCCCAGAGGCCGTTACTCTCTGCGATCATACAAATGCCGATGACATCAGCATGGGATATTTTAAAAAAGCTCCGGATAATGGAAGGCAAGTCAGCAGGGTCGGTTTTTGTCTGAAACGAGAGGACATACCTGTAATTGCCGTTAAAACCGAAGCCGTGAAAAAATTTATAGGCAACATCCGGATTCTTATGAGCATTTACCAAAAAGTCAACGCAGGAGCGTTTTACAGCAGGATAAAAAAAGAAGGCATTATTCACTACCATGGATTCACCGAAAAGGAGTTTGTATTCATCATAATCGTCTCCCAGTGTTGCAAGGCCGCATCCAAACCTCATCTCTGACGGCCTGACCAGAACAATGTCATCTTCCGTGAACGAAGAGCCCGATGTCTTGTCCTGATTTCCTGCAACAAAAAGGGGGGATGGCTTTCTTTCATCCGTTTCAATGTACTCTATGAAAATTCCATCTATCTCACGGGCAATAATTTCTTTTTCTCCGGCATCTTTATTTATTAATTCCGGAATCCCGTCCTTGTCTGCCACCATACGGAAGAGCATAACAAGGCCGCTCATTTTTAAGATTTCAAAAACAGGTCCTGTAACACCTGAAAGGATGATTTCTCCCCCAACCTTTTTCAATGCCTTCTGCGTACTTATAAATACACGGAGACCCGCGCTGCTGACATAGTTGACTGCCGCCATATCAACAAGAAAAGTGCGCTCGCCTGAAAGCATGAATTCATCGAACACCTTCTGGATGTCTGACGAACTGAGTGAGTCAATACGACCTTTTGCGTTGATGCACTTGATTGAGCATTCTTCTGTGATCTTGTATTCGAACATTCCCTACTCTTCTTCTTCATATGACACTGTTTCACATATCCCACAGGCCATATCCCGGCTCAGACCGGCAAGGGCTCTGCTCATCGCTGCAACGGCGGCATCATACCCCTTGCCGTCGATAGATTCTTTATAGCTCGAATCATTCATTGTAACAACCGTGCCTCCATCACTATCGAATATTACCCAGCTTACTTTCAAAATGACATAATCGTCAGGATATATGTCGAACATGCTGAAATTAACTGTAACCCTGTAATCGAAAGGAATTGCCCTCTTCCAGGCAAAAACCGAAACCTGTTTTTCGTGAAGGAAGGTTGAAAGATTATCCAGCAGAACACGGGCAACATCTTCTTTCAAAGACCCGGCCCACCGGTCGAATTCTGCAAGCGTCAATTCATTACGGCCTGCGCGCGCAACAATCTGAGGCCTGTCCAGATAATCAGGGATAATTACAGGACCGATAGCGACAATATCATTGTATTCACGGTAAGTATTATTCCTGTTTATGTTGGTATTATTCAAAGGATTCAACGTATAAAATCTTGCAGGCGGAGAAGATGAACATCCGGCAGTAATAAATATTATAACTGCAAGCATGAACAAAATATGTTTGAAGGTGTATTCTCTTACCATTCTATTCTCCTTTATTGCTTTTTGCCTGAAATCAGGCTTTCAGGGTGGGTCTGCAGGTAATCCGTTAGAAATCTGATCGAGCGGGAGGTCTTGGAAATCTCCTCCAGTGTGTTGTCAACTTCCTGCATAACTATTGAATTTTCTCCGAGACTCTTCTGTGCAACAGCAAGTGTTTGCTCTGCCTGCACAAGAGCGCTGCGGGCAATCTTAAGTGTTTCTCTTATCTGCTCCGGGACACCGTCTTCGCCGGAAAGGGCCTCTTCTGCCTTTGCAAATGCGCCTTTTATTGCACCGGATGTCTCCCTTAAATCACGGATTGTGGGTGCCAGTTGTGCATTAATTGTCTTCGATATTTTAACGGATTCCCTCAAACCTTCATGCAATGCCTTAACACTGTCTGTCATCTCCGGAGAGCTTATTATCTTGCTTAACCCTTCTATTGCGGAATAAATTTTATCATACAACTCCTTGTATGGAATATCCTGAAGAGTTTTGGCTATCTCCTCCAGGCTCATGGGTATTGTTGGGACTTCCATATATTTTTTATTGATCCCATAAAGCTTTTCCGGTTTATTGGGAAAAAAATCCAGATTTACCGCGAGTTGTCCTGTAACGATGCTCTGTACCTCAAGCTGGGCCTTCAGCCCTTTTTCTATGAGCAGCTTCATATATGCCTCCTCTTCTCTGTCTGAAGTTATACCCATTGTCTCGAGTTCCTGGGAACTAAGTTCGATAATCACCGGAATAAGAAAAGACAAATCACTGGCGTTAAAATGTATCCCTATTTTCTTTACAGAACCGATCTTCACCCCCCTGAATACCACGGGGGCACCCACAGACAGTCCTTCAACAGTGCCGTCAAAATATAAAATATAGCTTGTCTTATCTTTAAAGAATCTTCCCGATCCAAGAATCAGGACTACAAACACAGCCAGAATAACCGCGCCTATGACAAATGCTCCTATAAGCGTTTTGCTCGCCGGTTTACTCATTGCCGTTCTCCTTTTCCATCGATTTTATTCTCCTTTTTCGAAACAGCTTCATGCAGTTGTCTCATTTTTATCATCGCGAGGTTTGTCCTGGGATGATTCATCCTTGTAATTTTCTGTACCGCCTCTGGTAAGAAAATCACGAACTGCGGTACTTTTACATTCACAAATCAGTTTTTTCGGGTCTCCACTTCCAATCATTGTTTTAGCTTCAGCGTCAAGAAAAACAGAGTTGTTCCCGATGGCAAATATACTTGCAAGTTCATGGGTCACAATAACTACGGTTGCTCCAAGACTGTCACAAGTCTCACGGATTAATTCGTCCAGCAGGTAGGCGCTTACGGGGTCCAGCCCGGCAGAAGGCTCATCAAAAAACAAGATTTCCGGATCAAGAGCGATGGCACGGGCCAAACCGGCACGTTTCTTCATGCCGCCGCTGATCTCGGAAGGGTAATAATCTTCGAAACCGGCAAGTCCGACGAGAGAACATTTAAGTGAAACAATTTCGCGGATTTCTTCCTTGCTTAAACCTGTGTATAACGAAAGCGGAAGAGCAATGTTTTCCGCAATAGTCATGGAACTCCACAGGGCACCGCTCTGATAGAGAATACCGACTTTTTTCAATATTTTTATTTGTTCAAACCTGTCCACATCCCAGAAGCTTTCATTCCCGTAAAACACCTTTCCCTTCGCCGGCTTCTGAAGCCCTATAAGATGCCGCAGTAAAGTGCTTTTTCCGCAGCCGCTTCCGCCCATAATAATAAAAATGTCGCCTTTGTTTATGGTAAAGGTAAGATTTTGTTGAAGAATAAAATCTCCAAAGGCCATTGTTAAATCCTTCACAGTTATATGGGGGTCGCCTGTTTTTATCGACACTGTATTGCCTCGCAATTTTTTCGCATTAAATTCCCAATGCATTACAGATGACGGTAATTATTGCAGTTGCAATAACGATGCTTACAATTCCAGTCACTACAGCAGATGTAGTTGCCTCTCCTACTGCCTGCGCACTCCGGCCGCATTGCATCCCGCGCATGCACCCTGCTGTGGCTACAAGGATTCCGAAAACAAATCCTGAAAACAGCCCTATCCATAAATCATTAAATCTGACAGCCGATTTTGTTTCGTTGTAATATTGCATTAAAGAAAGGTCAAGACCGAAAACACCCACTATCAGTCCCCCGAAAATCCCCATGAGATTTGCATATACAGTAAGAAAAGGCATCATTATGGAAAGAGCAAGCATACGGGGAGTTACAAGAAAATCTATAGGAGGTATACCCAGCGTCTTTAGTGCATCTATCTCTTCATTTACCTGCATGGTGCCTATCTGAGCAGCATATGAGGCTCCTGTCCTGCCGGCCATGATAATGCCTGTCATAATTGCACCCATTTCACGCACCATGGCAATACCCACAAGATCGGCCACATAAATCTGTGCTCCGAACATCCTTAACTGTATTGCACCTACAAAGGCAAGTATGAGTCCGACAAGCAGGCTGATGAGTGAAACAATCGGGAGAGCCTGTGCGCCGGCTTCCTGAAGAAAGAGGAGCAGATCAGAGCCGCGGAAATGGCCTTTTCCGACAAGTGTCCTCAAAAGAGATTGAAAAATTTCACCGATAAAACCGAGCATTTCCAGAACAGAATGTCCGAATACAACTGCATACTCCCCTGTACGGGCAAGAAAAGAAACACTGACGGTCTCTTTACGGGCATCTTTTCTCTCAGGGACTTTTGACGCAAGCAGCAAAAGACGGCGGACACCCCCCGGAAGCCCTTCCTGATCGACGGCAACATTATTTTTTAAGCAGAACGAAATAATCTTGTTAAGAAAAATCAAAAAACCTGTGTCCCAGGCCGAAAGCTTTTCCGTGTCAAATGTTACCACTTTTATATGGCCTTGAGTTCTGATTGTCTTTATTATTTCATCAGATGAGGGAAGGGGTTCTTCAAGTTGCCATTTGCCGGAAACCATGATCATGATTGTTCCTTCATCCGATACCTGGAAACGTAACCTTTCCGGCGTAAAATCAGTTTTTTGAGATAGTGCCAACCTTACTCCATGCAATACAGCTAAGTGTCTGTTTGTTATATATAGTCTATGAATTGTTTTGGAGTCAATAATTCTTTCAAAACTATCGGTCCGGAAACTCCTCTGTAGGTTTTGGAAATTGTTTTCGCACCCCCCTCCTCTCTGAATCAGCCATGGAGGAATCAAACCAAATCAAAGTCCAGGAATAAATGTCAGAACAAAAGAGGTGCGATTGCACCATTTCCTCCAGCCAGGTCTCTATGGCATCTGCCGGACGATCCACTGGCTCACCCTGGATGGTCTCAAAATCCGTGGATGTTCCGGGAACCCATCCTTCCGGCGTTAGATGAAACTCCTGAGACGGTTTATATGATGACATGCCCTACCCTTGCATTGTATTTCATTTCACAATCAATCATATTTAAGGGTTGCCTCTTATTCGCCCGCTCTTTTTATGAAGAGGCCGAGAATAATAACAACGGCCATTACTATGCCGGCTTTCATAGGTGAACCTCCTCATATTTTTAATTGTTTTAGGATAATCTTCTATTTATGCGGCAATGACCGGGCATATTCAACCCCTTTATACAGCCATTCCATCAGATCATTATCTGATTCATACCCATCTGATGAAACCATTACCCATCCCTTCATAGGTCTTCCGGTAATATCAAACTCCCTTGTATGGGATCTTTTCATTGATTCCTCATAATTATCAGGGCCGACTCGTATTATGATATCATCATTCAATATGCCGCAGGCCATATTTCCGTTGAATAAAATGCCGATCCCCCCGAACATCTTCTTTTCATTAAATCCCGGTTCTCCCTCTAATATTTCACGGACTCTCTGGGCCAAACCTTTATCATATCCCATTTTTTCACCTCTTCTGTAATTGCAGAACACACAAAATCCAGCCATCGTAGGAATATTTGGCCGGACAATATTTTATGCACTGATCAATTTGCTTCGAAATATAAAGAAAACAGCGCCCAGCATGCATAGTGTAGCCCACAAATAATCTAATTTAAGTGGCTCTTTCATGTAGAAAACAGAGAATGGGACAAAAACACCAAGCGTGATGACTTCCTGCAATATTTTTAACTGGCCTATGTTCATCTCCTGATATCCTATTCTGTTGGCAGGAACTTGAAGCAGATACTCAAAAAGCGCGATGCCCCAGCTGACTATTGCTGCAATCAACCATGGCTTTCCGTTAAGTTCCTTTAAATGTGCATACCATGCAAATGTCATAAAGACATTGCTGCATACTAATAAAGTAATGGCTTTAAATATGGGATTCATTTTTCTCCATTATAATGTAGCAGATATTATAAATTTCCCAAATATTATGATTAACAATGCAGGTTGTCAAGAACAACATCGCCAGATTTTCCTGACCTTTTTGATACAAGGCCGGAATAATATTTTGCCCCCATTCTCCCAATAGTCTAACCGGCTGGCCGTTCTGACTGATGACTTATGCGGCTCAACGGCACAATTCTGTTGACTTTGGTCGTCATTTCGGGTTTAATTAGCTAATTTAATTTACATATTATAGATTTCATGCATGGAAGGAGGGAAAGATGAATGCCAGCAGTTATTGTAAGAGAAGGAGAATCATTCGAAAGCGCCCTTAAGAGATTTAAGAAACAGTGTGAAAAAACAGGGATATTATCTGAAATAAAGAAAAGAGAACATTACGAAAAACCGAGCGTAAAAAAGAAGAAAAAAATGCTTGCTGCGAAGAAAAGAGCATTAAAAAAGCTTAAGAGAGTAATGGACAAAGGTCTTTATTGATGGAATTAAGATCAAAAATTGAAGATGGACTTAAGCAATCATTAAAGCAAAGAGATGCTGTAAAAGTATCGATTTTTCGCATGCTCCTTGCTGCAATTAAGAACAAAGAAGTCGAAAAGCTTAGGGCTCTGACAGAAGACGAATTCTACGGTATTGTAAAAACATCGGTAAAGCAGCATATTGAATCAATAGAAAGTTTCAAAAAAGGTAACAGGCAGGATCTCGTAGATAAAGAAGAAAATGAGCTTGAGATTTTGAAAGGGTTTCTGCCTGCTGCCTTATCAGATGAAGAACTTTCAACTGAGATTGAAGAAACAATAAAAACAATGGAAGCAAAAAACCAGAAGGATATGGGAAAGGTTATAAGACACCTTATGGAAAAGTATCCTGGAAGAATCGACGGAAAGGTATTAAGCGGAATGGTGCTTAAAAGACTGTCTTCACTATAAGACAGTCAAAGCCCCCTATGGTTGATAAAACACTATCATACCTCGATTATTTAAAACTACTTGAATTATTTAAACAATATTCGGCAACCCCCTATGCTGCCGATCTGATATCAACGCTGAGGCCCCTTGGCGGCATCGAAGAAATAAAACTCAGACAGAACAGGATTGAAGATATTATTGAGGTTATAAAGTGGGACGGGAATATCCCCTTGTCCGATATTCCCGACATCAGGGATTTTTTGAAGAGGACTTTCATAAAAGACTCAATCCTTGAAACAGGCGAATTCTTGATCATGTCAACCTTTCTGAGGGCTTGTGAAGATATTGCCCGGTTTTTAAAAAAGGCGCATGTTAAAGGGCAATATATAGAAACAATTCTGGAAAATATTAAGCCATTCCCTCACATCCTTTCGAAAATACTAAAAACCATCAACCCTGACGGATTCATTGAAGACACTGCAACCTATGAGTTGTCTAAAATTAGAGCAGATCTGTTTTTATTCCGGGGGAAAATAAAAAAGCAGCTTGAAAAAATCATGGAAAGAGAAACTGTAAATCCTGTACTTCAGGATTTCTATGTGTCCATCCGAAACGGTAGATATGTTATACCCTTAAAACCCAATTTCAATCAGTTTCTACAAGGCATAGTCCATGACTATTCCCATACGCTGAAAACATCTTTTGTTGAACCAATAGAATGCGTAGACATTAACAACAACATCAATATGCTTGAAAAAGAGGAAAAGGAAGAAGAAAAAAGGGTTTTAAAAGAACTGACCGAATATATCCGGACATATGCCGGTGACCTGAAAACAGATCTCGCGGCCATTGCAGAACTCGACCTTTACCAGTCCCTTGCTTTATTCAGCATGAAGTTTGACTGCACAAAGCCGGAAGTTGGTCCCGATGAATCCATAGATATAAAAAACGCTATGAATCCCTTTATAGCAATATCAAAAAAAGACCGGACAATACCTATTGACATATTTATGGATAAAGGCAAAAAAGCAATGGTGATAAGCGGTCCAAATGCCGGCGGAAAAACAGTTGCTCTAAAAACGATCGGACTTTTATCTCTCATGGCGCAGACGGGTTTATACATTCCGGCATCCGGAAAACCAAGGATCCCTGTTTTTAAAAATGTTTTTGCGATTATAGGAGATGAGCAGGATATATCTATGGAACTTTCCAGCTTTACCGCCCATATGACGACTGTAAAAGATATATATGAACGTATTGTTGGCGGCGAGCTTATCCTGATTGATGAAATCGGGGGGAATACAGAGCCTCAAGAGGCCTCTGCCCTCTCAATGGGCGTTATCGATGCCTTTGTTGAAAAAGGGTGTAGAGTAATTGTAACAACTCACCTGAATCTTTTAAAAGCCTATGGCTATACAAACCCTCTTGCCATCAATGCGGCTACGGCTTTTGATATGGAAAAGATGAAGCCGCTCTACAAGTTAACTTATGGAATGGCAGGCTACAGCAATGCTATCAGTGTCGCGATAAACATTAATGTCCCGAAAAGGATCATTGAGAAAGGCTATGAGTATCTGGGGACACAGGAGCATATGCTAAACGAGCTTGTAAGCGCACTGGAAAACGCCAGGAAAAAAGCGGATGAGGAGCTTGCGGAGCTTAAAAACACAAAAGAAGAATTAATAAAGAGACTTGCCCTGGTAAGAGGGAAAAAGAATGAGATTATAAAGACATTTGAAGAAAAATACAATCTCAGGTTATTGGAAT
>Ga0351900_1125_pt1 | contig 21216 bp, 23 predicted proteins | sample BONcelHT113001D3_FD_205827 | JGI IMG/M metagenome (GOLD analysis project Ga0351900, IMG submission 205827) | Enriched cells from coal bed in the Powder River Basin, Montana, United States - BONCAT cells T11 rep1 HSBNCT.T11.300.1.D3 ...
CACGGTCGAGCCGCTGTCCGGGAGCATCGAATCTGATCTACAGATAATAACCGTCAAGGCGGACACGCTTGCGCTGCCGCAGGGAACGCACACCGCCACCTTCTCGGTCATGGCAATCGGGGCTCAGAACTCGCCTCAGGTGATTGCCGTCCAGGTGCAGCTCGCCATGCCCCCGGAGGCTCGGGCCATCAAGGACCTGCTCGGCGACGATGTGGAGGTGCACTACGGCGTGCAACCGCCCTACGTAGCCGGCCCCATCGGTGTCCCCATCCATCTTGTGCAGGCAGAAGGCACAGCCGACGTTGCCTGGCACGAACTGATGGACTTCCTGCGCCAGGACCCGACTGACCGGAGTCCGTATATTCAAGACCTGTACATGTGTGGGGCGTTTGCAGAGGCGCTGTACAACAACGCTGCCGCTGCCGGTATCCGGACGGCCTGGGTCTCGCTGGACATACGGGGACGGACCATCGGCCACGCGCTCAACGCGTTCTTCACGTCCGATCGTGGACTGGTGTTTGTCGATTGTACGGGTGGGGACGCTGTGGTGGCGGTGTCACCGGGATTCGGCGGCGTACAGTGCGATCACGACAGGATTGCGTACGTGAGGCCGGGGCTGGAGTATGGACTGATATCCCTTGACCGGGCTGAGTCGCCTTCCTATGAGTTCTACCAGGAGTATTCCAAATCCTGGGAGTCCTACGTCTCGGACCTCGCGGAGTACAACCGCCTTGCGGTTCAATACAACTCCTTTGTGACTGGCCGCACTCTTATCGCAGGCAGTGCCGACGCGCGAAAGGCGCAAGAATTGCACAGCGAATTGCTGTCGCGGAGGGTCAGTCTGGACATGCAGAGGGAAATCGTCGGCGAGTGCCGTTGGGTGTCGCTTGGCATCGTAGACAGGGTGCGTATCTACTGGTAGATACCGATGACCTCGTACCCGGATTCTCCGTTACCGACCGGCGTCAAGCCGGAAGCTCTGATTCGCACGGAACGCCGGTCTGGCAGAGTCCGCACCCGGTGATGGGCACGCCATACGCGTCGCGCAGAGGGTGCAGCGTTTCATCTTGATAGTGCGCACAGGCGTTCTTGTCGTGGCCGGACGGTCCGATTGCACCGACCGGGCAGCGCGCCATGCAAACCCCGCACATGCCGCGTTCCAGGTATGCACAGGCCTCGGTGCGCGAGTGATAGCGCCTTGGCGTCACACGCAGCGGCACATCGGTCACGATGCTGCCACACCGCATGGCTTTCCCCACCGGAGTCAGGAATCCATCGCACAGCCCGAAAGTGCCTAGCCCCGCCGCATACAGAGCGTGCCGCTCGGACCACGTGGATGAGGGTCCCCCGGGCATGTCCCGCGCTGTCCTGAACAGCGGGGAGGTTGCCGGCGCAACCGCTGTGCCGCCGCGTTCGCGCACGTATAGTTCGACCTTGGCTCGAAGCTCGTTGTTGAACAGTTCGCCGTAGTGGCGCGTGTGAGCCCAGCTCTGTGAGGGTTCCTTCGTCATGGCGGCGTTGTCCTGCTTCGTGCGTGCGGAGATGGGGAGAACCCAGCATAGTACGCGGACGGTAACCGGGGCGCCCTGTGCGTATCGCGGCACAAGCGATGAGAGGACCTCGCGCGGCGTGAGGTGGTGCGACCCGATGATGACCTTGTACCTGGTAAAGAGAGGATCGTCGCCGTCGGCGACTCCAACCAGGGGTGTATCGAACATAGGTCTGCCGTCTATGTGCGCCAGCCGGTTGGAGGGGCTACTTGCCACCACCGCCCTGATGAACGCCGCAAGCCCTTCAAGCGACAGCACCTCAATCGCCATGTCCCGGCCCCTCCGTGGCCGGAGGCAGGTCAGCGGTCATCATTGCGCCCGGTCGCTGTCCCGACCCCACCCGGCGATGTCGTTCGCGCAGAGCATGGCGGACATCATGACCGACTCCACACCGGCGCCTGGGAACGTGGATGCACCGGCGAAGTACAGTCCCTTGATGGGCGAGCGGAAGTGCGGTCGCCGGCTGCCAACGGACTGGTCGAAGCCGTACAGAGCGCCATCCGGCATGGATGTGTAGCTCTCGAGCGTGCGAGGCGTCGCGGCATCGAGGACCACAACCTTGTCGGCTATCCCCGGTATCACCTCCGCGGCTTTGCGCAGCAGGAGGGCCGCAAACTGTCGCTTTCGATCCTCGTAGTCTCTCTCGTCTCGAGGCGGAAAGTCGCGGTAGCCCATCGGGGCAATGAGTGTGAGGCTCGACCGGCCTCGTGGCGCAAGCCGCTCGTCGACGTTCGAGTTGATGAGGATGGTGAAGTCGCCGTCCATGTTCTGGATGAGCGAGGGATAGGAAGTCAGGTCATCGTCGACGCCTGCGTACACGATGAACGCCGAGCGGGACATCGGCAGACTCTTGATGTAGTCGATGTACGGTCCACCTATCTCGCTCGCCTCCACAAGTTGCAGCACGCACGTGCGCGGATTCACGTTGGACACGACGACGTGGGCCTGGAATATCTCGGCGCCGGAGCGCACGCCGCGCACTTGTCGCCTGTCCGTGAGTATCCGGTCGGCGCGGTAGTTCAGCATCACAGTGCCGCCGTGAGACTCGACAGCTCCGGCCAACGCTGCCGCGAGAGCACCGGGCCCTCCCGCAGGGAAGTACGTGCCTGCAAGTTGTGGCCCCAGGCACCCTATCAGCGCTCTCAGTCCCGTCGTCGCCTGCGGTGCCGTGCCGTTCTGTCCCGATGCGGCGGCCACGAGTGCCTTGAGATTGTCGCTCTGGAAGTGCTCGTCCAGCTTCTGCTGCAGCGTCTTCCCCATCCAGTCGTACAGACCGGGGTAGATGCGTGGCAGGTGCGCCGCCGCCTTGTCGCCCATCAGTCGCACGACGAGATGGTCCGGCAGCGGCGTCTCGAACTTGCTGCTGTACTCATGAAGCTGGTAGAACGCCTCGGCTGCCTCCTGATAGAACCCACCGATGCTCTCTCTCTCTTCAGGGAACACGTCGCCAAGGGATGCCACAATCGACGACAGGTCGGTGCCGGTGTCGATGTTCTGTCCCTTGTATACGTATCGACAGTTGTGGGGAGTGAACCGGCCGTCCGGCGAGATGCCGAGCTGGCGCAGTACGCGCTTCACGGGACCGTTGTCCCAGAGCCCCGTGATCCCCGTGACTCCCGCGCTGAATGCGAACTCTCCTCGCTCCAGGGAGTGACAATATCCGCCGGGCTGTGACTGTTGCTCCAGCACGAGGACCTTGTAGCCGTGCTTGGCGAGAAGCGCCGCGGAGGCAAGGCCTCCGATGCCCGCGCCAATAACGGCGACGTCATACTCGTTCTGCTGCAGCGATGCGGTTGGCGTCAGTGGCACATGCCACTCGTATGGACGGTATCGCTCCAGTACCAGGAATGCCGGTCCCTTCTGCTCGAAGATGATGGTGAAGATGAACGCCGCAACCGTCAGTGCGATGGGAACTGGACCGGTTGCGGGCGTGACCGCGAACGCGACGAGGGCGCCACACACCAGGAACACGCATGCCCAGACACTCGTGATAATGGTGTGCAGCGTGATGAAGGCCGGATTGCGCCAGTACTGGCGCGGATATCCGCGTCGCGCAGTATCCGCGGTGAACGGCCTTCTGATGACGAGTGACACAATTGCGATGAGAAGCAGCGCTCCAAAGCCCAGCGGGCCGCTGGCAGCCACGAACAGAGAGGAGTCAAGCACGAACGTGGCAATTGCCGCCAGGGCGAAGTACACGAATGAACCCACGTCGAGCACACGGTAGGAACTTGTCCAGACCTGGTGGGCCACCAGTGCACACGTGATGCTGAGAGCCATTGCGATGGCGGCTGACTGGCCCGGACCTGAGATGGTCCAGTAGACTATCCACGGGAGAAATGCGAGAGCCAGCAGCAGGGCTCCTGCGAGACCACTGGTGTCCTTCTGAGGCTCGAGGCCGGCGTTGCGTTGTGGTGACATCGCGACTTCCCCCCTCCGTCGATACAGACTGACGCTCGGTGTACGGCGTGTGCCTGTTCGTCGTTGGCACATCTTGTCACGGGCTATTCGTCTGGTCAATACAGGACCAGGCACGGGATGATGCGTATCCACCATGACGTGGCATCGCGCGAAGGAGCCTCCTCTCTGCTAGCACTCAGCCAGCAATCCGAGATCCCCGAGCACCTTGCGTAGCTCCGCTCGTGCCTTGTCGCTCAACGCACCAACGGGGCGCCTGCACGGGCCCGCGTCGAGGCCGGTCATCAACAGCGCTTCCTTGATGACGGCCGGGAACGTTCCTAACGAGAACGCGGCCCTGAGCGGCGCCAGTTCGGCCTGTGCGGCCCGGGCCAGTGTCATATCACCGGACCTGCACGCATCGTAGACACGGACGAGCTGGCGGGCCGCCACGTTGGCCGAGGCGGCCACGGCTCCGGCGCCACCGTACAGCACCGTCGCGAAGACGAGAGTGTCACGTCCGGCAAACACCTTGAACGTGCTAGGCGTCGCTGCAATGAATGCAGCGGTGATTGACAGGTCGCCGCTGCTGTCCTTGATACCCGCTATGTTGTCGAGTCGCGACAGCCTCGCCGCCAGTTCCACTGAGATGTGCACGCCGGTGCGGCCGGGGTTGCTGTAGAGCAGGACCGGCAGATGCGTGGAAGACGCTATCTCGCGGTAGTGCTCGTAGAGCTCGTCCTGGCTGGGCGTGATGAACGTAGGAGTGAGAACTGACACGGCGTCCGCACCGGCGCGTTCGGCCATCCGGGTGAGCGACACTGCGTCACGGGTGGTGTTGGCTCCCGTCCCCGCGTACACTGGGACCCTTCCCGCCGCTGCCCTGACCGTGACCTCTATAGCACGTCGTTTCTCGTCCGGGTCAAGCGCGTAGTACTCTCCCTGGCTTCCCAGCACGAAGACGCCGTGCACTTTGTCGCCAATGAGTCGATTGACAAGCGCAGCCAGTGCCGGCTCGTTCAGTTTCTCGTCCGCGGTAAAGGGTGTCACCATTGCGGGGATGATTCCGTGCAGTTCAAATTCCATTGTGCGCTCCTCGAATCGTGGTTGCCGGTAAGTGTAGGCCGCGGAGGCGGGCGTTTCAATCCGCGGCGGACGCGCCGCACGGCGATGCCGGAGTGATTTCGTGGCGGCAGTGCCTTTGCTCGCGCGCCGGACACTCGCTCTTGGTCACCTCACCACTGCGTGCGATAATCTCGCGAATGTCTCCTGTCCTCGGGTGTCTTCTCCCCCTGACGGACGCAGGAAACCGCTCGCAGATCCGGACGTGTCATGCCCGTTTTGGCGTTCGCTGTCGCCTTTCTTGTTCATCTTCTGCTGTTCAGCCTCGCCCCGATGGTTGCCATCGTGATGGACTCGATGCACCTGAATCACACGGAGTTCGGATTAGTCGTCCCGGTTGCGATGGTGAGCCTCGTCCCGTGTCGGTTGCCGTGGGGCGTGCTCGCGGACCGCTGGTCATGCCGGTGCTGTTTGGATACCTCATCGATGTAACGGGTGCCTACGTGGCCTCTCCGGCCGGCGTGGCGGTGGTGGCCGGCATCGCTATTGTGTTCGGGACGAGGGTGCTGCCCCGGGTACCCTGACTGCTTCTCAACGCCGGCTCCGTTTCGCATGTAATGGCAAGCCGGACGGGGAGACAGGCAGCACAGCCGTGCTCGTCGCCGTTGATTTGACAGCGACCTCACCTGACGGGACACTATCAAAGCCGTGTCGGTCGGAAGCGCGTTGGCAACTCTACATCTGTGGAGGACACATGACCAGGATTGTGCGGGACATCGTCATTATCGATGAGGACAAGTGCGATGGCTGTGGCGCTTGCGTGCCGGCGTGTGCGGAAGGAGCACTGCAAGTCATTGATGGCAAAGCCAGGCTGGTCAGCGAACTCTATTGCGACGGACTCGGGGCGTGTCTGGGAGAGTGCCCGAGGGGAGCCATACGCGTTGAGAAGCGCGAGGCGAGGGAGTTCGACGAAGAAGCGGCACGAAAGCACGTGGAGCGCTCCGCCGGCCCGAAGGAATGCCCCGTGGTGGATATGAACCGGAGCCGTCCCGCCGCTGCGACTGCTGAGGTCGCTCGTCCGGCAGGCGGCGCCGGGGCTCGGGGAGAGGGGCGGAAGGGGCTTCCGAACTGGCCGATTCAACTTGGCCTAGTTTCGCCCTCCGCATCTTTCCTCAAGGGGGCCGACTTGCTGCTGGCGGCTGACTGCACGGGCTACTCCTACGACGGCTTTCGCGACCTCACCGTGGGCCGCGTGGTCCTAGTCGCGTGCCCCAAGCTTGACGATACTCACGGGCATCTGTCGAAGCTGATCGCCATCTTGTCGCAATCCACTGTCAAGAGCATCACCGTGCTGCGCATGGAAGTGCCCTGCTGTTCTGGACTCGTGCGTCTCGCCTCGGAAGCGGTTCGGCAGAGCGGCAGAGATATCCCGATCGATGTCCTCGTGGTCGGGATCGACGGGCAACTGATGGACGCGTGAGAATGTCCTCGATGACGTCTCAAATCCTGTTCATCTGCAGGGGCAATTTGTGCCGTTCGCCGATGGCGATGGCTATCCTCCGGCACAGGCTCGCCGGCGGCGCTGACGCCCCGCATGTGCGAGTAGAATCCGCCGGCTACTACGATTGGGCACCGTTTCCGCGCGAGGCGCACCCGTTCGCGCGAAGGGCTGTGGAACAACTATGCGGAGCTGACCTTCTGTCCGATCACATAGCGAGGCGCTGGAGTCCCGAAATGGTGCAGCGCGCGACCTCTGTGGTGGTCGCCGAGGAGTGGATGCGTGCTGACTTCCCTGTGGACAGGGTGAAGACGATGCGGGAACTTGGCGGCGAAACAGGTGATGTCGACGACCCCTATGGCAGCGACTATCCCGCGTATGTGGATTGCGCCTGTCTGATCGCCCGCCTCCTTGAGGCGGGCATGCACAAGCTCGGTGTTCGATGACTTGCGGCAGTGGTTCTGCGGTGCAGCTGCCGGCCGGGCAACAGCAACGTCACTTGCCGAGTAGGCGTCACGCTGTGACGTGCCCATGGTAGAATTGCGCAGTCTGTGAACGGGAGGCTCGGTGTCTCTGGCGGGCCACATCAACACCTATGCAAGGTTCGCGTGGGGCTTGCGAGGCTTCCTTGGCGAACGTGCCACCGCGGAGAGCGGACGAGACGTCATACTCGGTCGACTTCGAGACCGGGACGCCAACTTCTTGGCCCTCATGAAGAGGGCAGTCTTTGACAACCCGTCCAGCCCGTATACTCCGCTTCTTCGCATGGCAGGCTGTGAATACGGCGACTTCGAGTCCTCGGTTCTTCGCGACGGCATAGAGGCCACTCTCCAGGAACTGCAGTCTGAGGGAGTGTACGTCACGATTGACGAATTCAAGTGCAGGCAGCCAATCGTGCGCGGCGCGGTGACGGTGGATTGCCGGGAAGAGGACTTCGACAATCCGTTTCTCACAACTGGAATTCGGGCCACCAGTGGGGGCAGTCGAAGCCGGGGTACGGCGACCACGCTGAGTCTGGGGCGCACGAGCTACATCGCTCATTGTCAGGCTGTCGCACTGGAAGCCCACGGTCTGACCGGCCGCCCAACGTTGTTGTGGATGCCGGCGCTCCCATCGGCAGCCGGCCTTGTGGTGATGCTGCAATTGAGCAAGATCGGGGCACCGCCAAAGAAGTGGTTCTCGCCGGTGGCATCGTCGGCAGTGAGGCCCTCGTTCTCGAAGCGCATGGCCACTCTGTACCTTGTCTATGCAGGTCGCGCCTTCGGAGCGGATATTCCCGCTCCCGAGTACGTGAGCACCGAGCGGGCGCGGGACATCGTGCGATATATCGAGACCATTCTGGAGCAGGGGCGTGGTTGCGTTGTCTGTTGCTCTCCAAGCTCCGCGGTAATCGCGGCTCGGACGGCTGTCTCGGCAGGTATCGGACTGTCCGGCGTGGCTTTCATGACCGGAGGCGAACCTCTCACGCCATCCAAGGCCGCGGAGATTCGGCTCGCCGGGGCAACCGCAGTGAATATGTACGCTTCGAGTGAAGTGGGCACCATCGGGTACGGGTGTGCGGGCGCGACGAAGGCTTGTGACGACATACACATCCTGGAAGGTTCACAGGCTGTGATTCGATATGAACGCAACACGCCGTTTGGCGGAGGGGCAGTGCAATCACTCCTGTTCACCTCCCTGCACGAGCGGGCGGCGAAGATTCTTGTGAATGTGGAGAGCGGTGACTATGGGGTGCTGGATACCCGTGAGTGTGGCTGTATGTTCGGCGAACTCGGACTGAAGCGTCATCTCCATACTATCCGGAGCTTTGACAAACTGACAGGTCAGGGGATGACCTTTGTCGGAACGGACATCGTGCGGATAATCGAAGAGGTGCTTCCGGCGCGTTTCGGAGGTGTGTCGACCGACTACCAGATGGTGGAACTGGAAGACGTGGGGGGCCAAACTCGACTTGACGTAATCGTCGGTCCGAATGTTGGCGTTGTGGACGAAGCACAGGTCGTCGACCTGGTGCTCGACGAGTTATCAAAGGGGAGCGATACCAATCGCATGATGGCTGCAGTATGGAGGGAGAGGCAAGTGCTAAGGGTGCGGCGTGAGAACCCGCATCTCACGTCGGGGGGCAAGTTGCTGTCGCTGCACATTGGGAAGAAGGGATGAGGCGCGATAGTGGCGTTGAACCTGTTCCCGTGGTGGCGGCGTTGCTGTGCAGTTGTCTCAGGGTTGGTTGTCGTTGTATCGGTAATGCCGTAATGGAGTGCTGGAGTCCATGAAGACAAGAATTGTGAACGGCCTGTTCTCGCGGGTGATTGCACTGACTGGCGTGTTAGTCGTGTCGATGCTGCCGGCCTGCTCTCCTGCGGAGCCGACCGCGCCAACGAATGCTGACACTGGCGAAGTGAGCCTCGTGTTCATGGGGTTTGTGCCCGGCGGCTCCATGCAGATGCGCGCCGATGCCATGGCAGAGGCTGTGCGTCGCGAGCATCCGGAATGGCAGGTGACATCGTTTGCTCCTGGTGGAGAAGCGCGGCTGCAGGAGACGCGTATCCAGCAAGGTGCGGACTTCTATCTGCCACCTGTATTCAGGCGTCTTGAAATCGAGGTGCACGGGCCCTTGCACCCGGACATCGACTACGAGAAGTTGACCGACTATCGCATCGTGATGCCTTCGTCGTATTCGTACATTCACTGCCTTGCTCAGGGTGCGACCGGGCTGAGCGATATTGGCGACATCGTGGAGCGCAGATATCCGTTCAAGATGGGAAGCGGAGCGGGCATTGTGCGGCTGATGTTTGACAAGATGCTGGCATACTATGGCTCAAGCATCGCTGAGACCGAGTCGTGGGGGGCCAGCTACCAGACTGCAGTGATGACTAACGCGGAAGGCATTGAAGCACTCCAGTCGGGACGGGTGGACGTCGGATTCACGTACGCGTCTGTTCCTCATCCAAACTTCATGGGCGTGAACTTCGACGTTCGGCTGCTGGGGATATCAGACCCCGGTCTTATCGCCCTTCTGTCGGATTATGGCTGTGCTCCCGGTGTCATACCGGCTGGGACCTACCCGTTTGTCACTGCCGACGTGCCGACAGTGTTCACGCAGGAGTCTCTGGTAACACGTCCCGATATGTCGGATGATGTCGTGTACGAGGTGTGCAAGGCTGTATTCACGCACATCGATATCCTATTGGCCGCGCATCCCTCCTCCGGTCGTCAGTTGACGCCCGAAGGCATCTCCACTGCGATTGCCCTTGCTGAGAAGAATGGCCAGTCGTATCACCCGGGCGCACTGAAGTACTATCGGGAACGGGGATGGATCGCGTAGCAGGATAGCGTCGACTGGTGGCAGGCGTCTCACGTGCGTCGCAATTCATTGAGACCATGTGACGAGTGTCTCGCCCCCACACGTCTATGCTCTGCGTCCGAGTGCCGCTTGGTGATGCGCGCTTCGCCGCGAAGGTGGGCGGGGTGTGCATCACGAGACAATCGCTATTCCCAGTGCTGAAGGTGTGGAAGCCATGAAAGCAGGCCGCGTGGATGTGGGACTCGCATTCGGTTCCATGCCGAATACGTGTTTCCTGTCAATGGGGCTGGATGTCAAGCTGTTGCCTTACGATGATGCCGGATTGGTCAGCCTCCCGGAAGACCTTGGGCGCGTTCCGATTGTGATTCCCGCCGGCACATACTCATTCTTGGATGCCGAGATCGTGACTGTGGCAGGGCCATCCCCACTGGTTGTGCGGCCTGATATGCCGGATGCGGTGGTGACAGCAGGTCTTGAGCGCTCTGACCTGCTGTTCGCCGTCAGTGCTGAAGCACGGAGTCAGATGCGGCCGGTTGCGGTCACCGCTCAACGCAATGGCGAATCGTTTCATCCCGTTGCACTGGAGTTCTATCGGGATATGGGATGGGTCGATTGAGACTGCTGTCGAGGGTGATGGCCCGCCTTTCCGCCCACGCAGGGAGTGGAGTGCGTGCGCTCTTCAGTCCTGCGGCCAAGCGAAGGCTACCGGAGGGACGCGTACGGCAGGGCCTCTACGTATTCTCTCTGTCCACCGCTGTGTACCACCTCGTCAGCCAGAGCGTGTTCTACGCGCCCCTGGACCTGCATCTCGCGGTGCATCTTTGTGCCGTGCTGGCGATGACGTTCTTGCTGTTCGGCACTGCGGGGAGGGGGCGTCTGGCAATCCCCGTCCTTGACATCGTACTGGTGGTGCTCTGTCTGGTCGCGGGTTTCTACTTTCTGGGTAGCCTGGACAGGTTGCTGCAGCGAGCTCTGGTTATCACACCATTGTCCCCTCCTGATGTGCTGATGGCAGGACTGCTGTTGCTGCTCACGTTTGAGGGCGCTCGTAGAACTGTCGGCTTGCCGTTCGTACTCATCATGGGTTCGTTTATCCTTCTCATGTACTTTGGCCCGTACCTGCCGGGCATCTGGGCGCATCGGGGTATCAGCGCAGTAGACATCATCGACCTCACCGTATGGACGCGCCTTCAAGGCATCTGGGGTATACCCCTGAGGATGTCCGCAACCCTCATCGCCCTGTTCGTCATCTTCGGAAAGCTCGTCCAGTACTCCGGACTGACACGGCTGTTTACAGCCGTCTGCCAGGCGCTTGCGGGGGGTGCGAGGGGAGGACCGGCGAAGATCGCCGTTGTTGGGAGCGCCCTTGTGGGCAGCGTTACCGCGGGCCCCGTAACCAACATGCTCATGACGGGCAGCCTGACCATTCCGATGATGAAGGAAGTCGGCTACAAGCCGCACTACGCTGGGGCGGTGGAGGCGGCAGCCTCAACTGGTGCGAGCATCGTTCCCCCGATAATGACCGGCATTGTCTTCATCATGGCTGAACTCACCGGGACACCTTACGTGAGAATCATGCTGCTGGCGGTCATCCCCGCAATCCTCTACTACACCTGTCTGTTGCTTCAGGTGCACTTCCAGGCTGTGCACACCGGCATGCGTGGCAGCGGCCGGAGGACCGACTTCTTCGCAGTGCGTCGCGAGGTGCTGCTGCGTGGACACCTGCTCCTCCCCGTCGTGGTCCTTGTCGCACTCCTCATCAAGGGATACTACCCGGCCATGGCGGTCCTGTGGGCTATCCCGGTCGTGCCGCTTGCCGCTGCGCTGAGGCGCGACACGCGTATGGGGTTGCGGCTTGTCCTCCAGGCGTTGGCTGAGGCAGCTCAAGAACTGGTGAGAGTGGCGCCGGTGTGCGCGCTTAGCGGCATTGTCATCGTGGCGCTGTTCCAGACCGGCCTTGGCAGCACATTCAGTCACATCGTGAGCAGTCTTGCCGGTCAATCGCTGCTGCTTCTCGCTGTCATGGGCGCGGTAGCATGCCTCGTGCTGGGAACCGGCGTGCCCCCGACTCCTGCGTACCTGGTGACGGTCCTCATCGTCGCTCCACTGATGGTGAAGTCAGGCATTCCCGTGGTGGTTGCTCACTTCTTCGCGCTCTACTATGCGAACATCGCTTTCATCACCCCGCCCATTGCGGTCGGTGCGCTTGTCGCCGCCGGCATATCGGGGGCCGGATTCTGGCCTACCAGCGTCGTCGCGGTGCGTCTGGCAGCGGTGGGTTTCGCCATCCCGATTGCGTTTGTCTACCGGCCCGCACTACTGCTCTTCGGCGGTCCTCTTGACGTGCTCTGGGCTCTGGCTGCGTGCGTTGTACTCGCTGTGTGCCTTGCGTCCGCGTTTGAAGGATGGATGTTGAGGAGACTCCCGTTCCCTGCACGGTTGCTGCTGGTTGGGGCGGGACTCGCCCTCATCCCGCCGCATGCCGTCGCCAACGTGATTGCACTGGCGGTCGTTGTCGCCGTAGTGGTGCTGCAACTCAGAGAACGCGTGCCCGGGGCGGCCGATGAGCCGGGTTTGAAGTAGCATGAACGCATACGGCATCGTCATACTCCTCGCCTTGCTGGCCGACTATCTCCTCCACACCGTTTCCGATGTACTCAACGTGGCCGAGCTCGGCGGTCGGGTTCCGGACGATATCGCCTCGCTGTATGGAGAGGAAGGACTTGACCGCTCGCGGGACTACGTCAGGGTGGCTACCCGGGAGGCTGTCATCGAGCGGTCGGCGTCACTTCTTGGCCTTCTGCTGTTCTGGTTCCTCGGCGGCTTCAGCTGGCTCGATTCGCTCGCGCGCCCGTTGTTTGATGGTGAACTCGCCCGGGGCCTTGCATACATCGGTGCGCTTGCCCTTGCGTATGCCGCTCTGTCCATCCCTTTCGAAGCGCATCGGACATTCGGGATTGAATCGCGCTTCGGATTCAACCGGACAACGTGGAGCACGTTTGTTGCGGACAGGGCAAAGGGACTCGCACTCGGGGTGATTCTGGGCGGAGCGTTGCTCTCTGGCGTCTTGTTGCTGTTCCTCAATGCGGGCGATAGGGCGTGGTTGCTGTGCTGGCTCATGGTGGTTGCGTTCTCGCTGGTTGTCCAGTGGCTTGGTCCGGCGGTCATCCTCCCGCTGTTCAACCGCTTCGAACCCATGCCGGATGGTGAACTCCGCGACGCCATTGTGCGGTATGCCGATTCGGTGCGATTTCCGCTGCAGAACGTCTATCTCATCGATGGGTCGCGCCGCTCCACCAGGGCCAACGCCTATTTCACCGGACTGGGACGCCGTCGCCGCATAGCCCTGTTCGACACGCTGGTACAGAAGCACTCCACTGAGGAGATTGTGGCGGTACTCGCCCACGAGGTGGGGCACTATCGGCTTCGGCATGTGACCAAAGGGCTCGTATTCGGTGCGGCTCATGCCGGGGTTGCGCTCTTCCTGCTGAGCCTGCTCGTGGATCGCTCCGGACTGCATCAGGCGCTCTTCGTGACTCAGCCATCGCTCTACGTCGGACTGGTGGGTTTCATCCTGCTTTACACCCCAATAGAAACCGTCCTGTCCGTGCTGGCCAACTTCATGTCCCGGCGACACGAGTTTGCGGCTGACCGCTTCGCAGTCGACACGGCGCCGAAACCGGGGAGCCTCGCGGACGCGTTGAAGACCCTGTCCGTGGTCAATCTGACTCATCCGAATCCCCACCGGTTCCACGTGGTGCTGAACTACTCACATCCGCCACTCGTACAGCGGCTTCGCGCCATCGGGGAGCATATCACCGCCAAAGGGACGGCATGAGCCGCGTGGGCAGGTGGGCTCGCACCGGTCCTGAGCCTGGTGTTGGCGTGCTGGGGCGGCGGAGTGGTAGCGTGATGGTGTAGAGTCCCTGCTTGTGGAGAACAACGCGTGAAACCCAGGGCGTTCCTCGTGTACGCGATAGTCACCTCGCTCGCCGAACAGGCGGGATTGCTGGTCGTGCTGCTCCTCGTCCTGCCTTCTGTGGGAGTGGTTGTTCCGCGGTGGGGCGTTATTCTGGCCGTTGCTGTCCTGGGTACCGTGTCGGTTGTGCTCACCCGGCTGAACCTCAGAGCCATCCGTCTCAAGCCGGCGTGTTCGCCTGATGTGGGAGTGTACGGCAGGGTTGTGAAGACTCTCGCTCCACGAGGGTACGTGCGCGTAGGCAACGAACTGTGGCCGGCGGCCAGTGAGAGCGGCGTGGTGGAGAGCGGTGCGCAGGTAATCGTGGTTCGCATGGAGGGGTTGCGGCTGGTAGTTGAACGCGCAGATGAACAGATGCACTGGCGATAGCTCATGGATGAGTAGAGGCGGTTGGCTCAAGCCCGGTGGGTTGACGTAGTCACTCGTGCCCAATAGACTGCAATTGACAGCGGCACATCTCGGTGCGGGAGGACGGCGATGAGCGAAGTACGCAGGATACGTATATCAGCGGGAACCGTGGCTGCCTATGCAACTCTGAATGAGACCACTGTGGCCGAAGGGGTGTGGCAGGCGTTGCCCCTGGAAGTGAAGATGCAGACGTGGGGAGACGAGCTGTATGGAGCGGTCCCGCTTACCCTGCCCCTTGAATCACCGCAAGAAGAAGTTGGGCGCGGCGACCTGGCATTCTGGCCGCCGGGACATGCACTCTGTATCTTTTTTGGGCCGACCCCCGCGAGCAGCGGTGATGAGCCTCGCGCCGCGAGCGACGTGACGGTGTTCGGGCACGTTGAAGGCGACTCCGGGGTATTCCGTCTTGTGAGAAGTGGAGAGAAACTGCGGTTCGAGCAGGCGTAACCGTGACTATGTTGCTGTCGTCTCTGCCGCTCCTTCAACGAGGACATCGGCGAGGTTTCTACCATGCATCGATGTCGGCATGGAAGAACACGGTGGCGCATAGCTCAATCATGAATCCGTACACCGGCCCCAGGACGATGGCCCACCAGAAGCCGAGTCCGTGACTCTGAGTGAACAGCGCGAGCACCACGCCGAACAGCAATCCGAGTGCGGCGCCATGCGTCATCCAGTGTATCCTGAGGGAACTGATGCCGATGGTGAAACCCAGAAGAGCGTTGATCAGTACTATGAGCACGCTCTGGGACCACGGCATCTCCAGCCCCATCCCATGGGCGCAGATAGCCCAGGAGGCGAGTCCGCAGCCGATTCCGAGCGCTGTCGTTATCCTGATTCGCCGCTCGTGCAGCACAGAGTGTCTCCTTTCATTTCGCCCGGCCGGCTCGCGGCAAGGCAAGAGGATCGCATCTCCTACTGTATATATAACGACGGAATCAGGCTGAGGGTTGTGGCTGATGAGTGTTCCCGGAAGTCCTGAACTCGATGGACTATGGCATGAGCAGAGGTACCAGGTAGATGACCTCGAGCGCCTCGTACACCGCGGCAACAGCCAGGACCACGGCCACAAGCAGGAATACCGAACACGCGTCCTTCAGGCCCCGCACGTAACCAGCTCCCCGGGAGGCGGCTCCCACGCTCGATGGAGAGACGAAGGCGTGGCCAAGCACCCAGACCGCCAGCATCGCGAGGATGTATCCCTGCCCCTCGACCACGAGCGTCAGCGAGTGCGGGATCATCGCCGCCTGCAATTCCGGGGTCGTGGGCGCCAGCAGCAGGCCCCAGAGGGTGGCGCGGATGAGCCCTATGCCCAAACCTGCAAACGGGATGAGCAGCGAGGGCGCCAGCAACACCAGCACGCTGCCAAGAAAGAAGTTGACCAGGAATGTCAGAGCCATTGCCTGGAGCACATGGCCGCCCAGGTATGCCTCTGATACTCCCGCCAGCGGCCCCTCGGTGAAGGACAGCGCCACCTCGCCGAGAAGCGCCTCCTGCAGCGCCGGGTGGCCGGCAACGTACACCATGGATGCCGCCACGAGTCCATAGTAGACCACGTTGATGATGATGTACGGTCGTTTGTGGCGCCGGACCAGGAGCAGGGCGTGCCTGAACCATTGTGTGAGTGTTGCCATCTGCCGCCGTCCTCCCGGGGTAGTCGTTCCACAGGTCGCGCAGGTATACTGTCACCTGCCTGGTGCGACGTCAAGCAGCCTAGACCCTTCCGGAGCGGCGAAGCTCTCAGACCGGTGCGTGGGGTCTCTGCCGGGAGCGCAGGTGAAAACGGAAGCACGCCAGCTATGGTTCGTACGTCACTGCCTGACGCCCCCGGTTGAAGCTGCGACAGGTGCTGCTCTGCCATGGGATATCACACTTCATGACGTGGATACATGCCGCCCTCATCAGCGCCGCCATTCTGGCGGTGGTCAATGTTGTAGATAGTCACCTGGTCTCCAGGCGCTTCACGGGCCTGCGCGAGTTCATGCTGCTGCTGGGGTGCATCCACCTCGCCTACGCATTGGTGCTGTCGGTGCTGTCGCCGCTCACCGAGGGCGTCGACCTGTCATTCGTGATGTGGGCCATCTTCTCGTCGCTGATCCGCACAGGCGCAATCGTCATTCTGCTCGACGGACTGCGTCATCGCGAAGTATCCACGGTAATACCCGTGGTGTATACGTATCCTGTGTTCGTGGCGGTCATGGCGTTTGTGGTGCTGGGAGAGAGGCTGGCATGGCAGCAGTGGCTCGCAATAGCGATCGTCGCCTCAGGAGCGGTGCTCATATCGCTGAATCGCGAGCCTTCCCGGCTTCGCACAGGACGACCGCGTTTCGCGCTCATCGCACTTGCCAGCCTGCTGTTTGCCCTGGCGGATGTCTCCGGTAAGGTTGCACTCGAGCAGATCACGTTCTGGAATCTGTTCTGGATAGGGGCACTGGTGTTGGGTGGAGTGTTCCTGGCGGTGTCTCTGCGAAGGAGTGTGGTGCGGGCTATTGTCGCACTGCCGGACAGGGCGAAAGCCCTTGGACTGGTCGGTCTGAACGAAGTCATCGCCCCCGTCGGCATCGTCATCTCCTATTGGGCGTTGCAGCGCGGGCCGGTGTCGCTGGTGTCGACGCTTCTGAGCACAAGGCCGTTGTTCGTCCTTCTATTCGCCCTTATCTTGAGCCGGTGGGCTCCGGGATTCCTGTTCTGGAGCGGTGGTCGCAGGCTGGTGGCGGTGCGTATCATCGCCACTCTGCTTATAGTGGCCGGAGTGGCCGTTATCGAGTTCACTTAGCGGCTACGCCGCGGACCCCGGTCTTCTGCGTTCCACAACCCGTCCTGAGCAAGAGCGGCTGGCTGACGCCTGTTCGACACCAATGGAATCACAAATGAGATACAGGCGACGAAGAAGATGATGCTGCCGATAAGGTACAGCAAGTCCCCGCTTCGCACGGCGGAGGCGATGAAGAACGCCGCGCAGACGAGGAACAGTACCCACCCGACGAGATGGTATGTGCGTTCGTGCTTGCCCATTGCTCACCTCCGTCCCGGCTGTCGCGTGGGGTGCAACAGGCAATCCCACGCGTTGTACCGTTCGGGTTCCTTTTCTGATTTCTCTCGGACCTCTCCCGGCCGCTCCTCCGCATGTCAGCTGCTATTGTCTGTGCTATAGTGCGTGGACCCGGAATCGATGACCGCCGCAGACTGTTGGCGATCAGTCAAGGAGGACACATGGCCAAGAATCAACCATACCTGTGGCTTGTGGGGACGCGCTGTGCCCCTGAGTTGGATGCTGAGTTCCAGAAATGGTATGACCAGGTGCATATCCCCATGCTGACAAAGGGTGGCCATATCACCTCCGTGCGACGGTTCAGGCGCTCCACCGTGACGGAATCAGATCAGTCCCCCTACCTCGCCGTGTACGAGTTCAAGGATGCCGCCACCTTCAAGTCGTGGCTTGCCAGTGACGCGCTTGCAGAGGCCCGCAAGGAGATGAAGCAGACGTGGGGAGGGCGCGACATGGAGATACTGGCGCGCGCCTTCTACGAGCCCGTCAGCCAGTGGGGCTAGCCCAGGCTACGCAGGCGGCTTCCACTGACACGCGTACCCGGTGGTAGGCGAGTGTCCGCTGATGCGCTCGTGCTCCCGCTTGATGCAGTGGTTCATTACCACCTTCAGTCCGGCTTCTTGTGCGCGCTTCGCCGCGTCGGGATGCTCGATACCGAGCTGCATCCAGACCGCCTTGGCTCCGATCGCGATGGCGTCCTCCACTATCTCCGGGGCGAATTCCGCCCGGCGGAAGATGTCCACCACGTCCGGCGGCGCTGGCAGGTCACGTAGACTGGCATACGACTTGCGCCCCAGTATTTCGCTGGCGGATGGGTTGATGGGGATCACTTCGAACCCGTGGTCGCTCAAGTAGCATGCCACCATATAGCTGTCCTGTTCCGCCTTCGCGGACAGACCTACGATCGCAATCGTCTTGCTGCTGTTGAGAATCTCCTCAATGGGGTATTCCACGTGTGCCTCCCGTGTGTCATGCGTCAGTCGAAACCGGCGTCGATCTGTTGCTTGCCTAGTCGATGATAACCTCGTCGCTGTAGGACGGTATCATGACATCGCACTTGCGCTTCTCGGCGACCAGCCGGGCGAACTCCTCTGAGGATTCTTTCTCCCCGTGTACGATGAACACCTTGCGGGGAGTGTTCATGATTGTGGACAGCCACCGCAGCAATTCGTTTTGATCAGCATGGGACGAAAACCCCTCTATCTGCTCGATGCGCGCCCGCACCGGGTACTTCTCGCCGAATATGCGCACTTCCTCGGCGCCATCGACGATCTGGCGGCCGAGCGTGCCTACCGCCTGGTAGCCCACGAAAAGGACCGTGGATTCTGGTCGCGATATGTTATTCACCAGGTGATGCTTGATGCGTCCGCCGGTGACCATGCCCGAACCTGCGATGATCATTGCCGTGCCGCCGAGGTAGTTGAGCGCCTTGGACTGGTCGGCAGTCGACACTGCGACCAGTCCCGAGAAGTCGAACGGCGAGCCGCTTCTCTTGAGGATCTCTTTCGCCTCCTCATCGTAGAGTTCGGGGTGATCGCGGAACACCTCAGTCACCCTAATCGCCATCGGGCTATCGAGGAATACCAGAATGTGAGGTATCCGGTGTGCGGCCAGCAACTCCCGCATGTGATACAGGATTTCCTGCGCGCGCTCGATGGCGAAGCTGGGCACGATGATGTTACCCCGCGCCTTGATCGCATTCTTGATGACCTGTTCGATCTGTTCATCAACAGCCTCGACGGCGGCATGCGTCCGGTTGCCGTACGTAGACTCCATCACCACGTAGTCGGCCTGCTCGAACGTTGTCGGGTTATTCACAATGGGGCGGTCCCATCGTCCTATGTCGCCCGTGAAGATGATGCGTCGTCTCTCGCCGTTCAGGTGGACGTCCAACGCTATCATCGCCGACCCGAGGATATGTCCCGCGTCGAAGAAGGTGGCTGAGATGCCGTCGCCCAGGGGTACCGTTTCCTTGTACGGGACGGGGTGCAGTTGCGGGAAGCAATTCTCGGCGTCCTGTACCGTGTACAGGGGTACTTCAGGATGCGGTCCCTCGCGGCCCTCGCGCTCGTGTCTTCGCCTCTTGTTCTCGGCGTCGGATTCTTGCAGGTGCGCCGAGTCAAGCAGCGAGATCTTCGCTATTGCCGCCGAGGCCGGCGTGCAGTACACCTGCCCAGAGAATCCCTCGCGCACCAGCTTGGGAAGGTAGCCGCAGTGGTCCAGGTGGGCGTGCGTAAGGAGCACGGCATCGATTGAGGATGGTTCTACCGGAAATGCGTCCCAGTCCCGGCCGCGAAGCTCGCGCTCCTGGTGCATCCCGCAGTCGACGAGGAACCTGTGCCCATCCGCCTCGATGAGGAAACGTGAGCCGGTCACGTTCTCAGTGGCGCCGAGAAACTTGAGTCTGATCTTCATGTGGCCTCCAATCCTGGGTGCACTAACGCCACGAACAGGATGTCTATGAGAGCCGCCATAGTGTGGCGGCGCCGCTCCCGTGCGCCACGCGTGGTGCTGATTCTATCATTCGAGGTCGGGCACACCAAAGACCTTGATGCCGTAACGCGCCCCCGCTTCGCGCGCTAAGGAGATCAGATCGGAGGCGGGCGCGGTACACGCTGCATCGCATGAGGCGAGTCGTTGGCCTCTGACGTGCGGAGGCCATTCTGAGGCGACTGCATCGTGCTGGCCGCGTTCCTGTGCAACATCATTGTTGCATTCGGCTGCGGCTTCTACGCATTCAGCCTCTTTGTCACTCCACTGCAGCAACAACTGGGCTGGGGGAGGGCGATAGCACCCACGACCCTTCGGCTCCCGGTGTGGGCGGCCTTCTCAGCCATTTCGCCGGGGTCGGGGTTGTTCGTAGTCCCATGTCCCTATCCCCCTGCGTTGAGACCGATGCTGAGAGGAGTCCTCCTTTCGCTTCGTCAGGCAATCAGAGGACCCCAACTCACAACGGCACTGATATCGGGAGAAAGGCCACTCTCGATCAGTCTGCGGGCGTTGATTCAGTTGCCAGAACGTCCCGCATATGTGGCGCGCCCCAGGCCCGGCCCTGATGGCATAGCGCTCTACGCTTCTTTCGGGAGCACACCCTCCGCTATCATACTGTCGAGGGACTCTGCGAATACTTCCATTGCTTTGTCGACGTCTTGCTTGCTGTGGGCCGCAGACATGACGAAGAATCGGCCGCCCATGGTCGCAACGCCTCGATGCAGCAGGTGAAGACCGAGAAGTGTCTTCAATGCACCGATTTCCTTGCCGCCGATGATAGTCGCGACGTCTCCGGCAGGTGGCGTGTATTCATTGCCGGGTTCAACCTCAAGCGGTCCGAAATACGTGTGGATTACGGTGCGCCCGTAGAGGAGCCCGCTGACCTTCTTGTCGCGCAGAATCTTGTTGCCCGTCTCGCGAAGGTAGGTGCCCATTTCCACAGCCTTGTTCTGAGGCTCTCCCTTAAGGTAGAGCTCGCAGGCCGCGACTCCGGCGGCACTGGTTAACGGATTGGCATTCCACGTACCACTGTGCGTGATTCTGGTCCCCGCGGGCGCCTTTGAGCTGAGAGCGTCAAACAGATCGGCCCTCCCGATCACAGCTCCAACTCCCAGCCCACCTCCGACGCACTTGCCGAGGGTGCTCAGGTCCGGTTTCACGTCAACTACCTCTTGCCATCCGCCTCGGGACTCTCGAAAGCCGGTCACCACCTCATCGAGGTGGAACAGCGTGCCATACTTCTTGGTCAGTGCGGGCAGCGCCCGTATGAAAGACCGGTCCCAGGGGACTTGCCCGGCCATATGAGCGCCACCACCCTCTACGAACACCAAGGCGTACTCCTTAGTGGCCAACGCCTTCTCAAGGATGCCGAGGTCGTTCATCGCGATGAGGTCAACCTCTGGGGCCACGGCTCCGGCCGTGTTCAACGTCACCTCGTCAAACCAACCATGGAAGTTCTCCACGAAACGCAGAACCTTC